>WLWD01006159.1_pt1:0-137500 | contig 427870 bp, 380 predicted proteins | sample 6712731 | NCBI WGS metagenome assembly WLWD01 (sample SAMN12718690, study PRJNA576275) | sponge metagenome | isolation source: marine sponge | host: Mycale hentscheli | place: New Zealand: South Island, Marlborough, Capsize Point | collected 2014-11-01
GACAGATAAAGAAAAGAACAAAGAACCTCTGACAGCAGTTCATTGGTCAGTTGAAGGAGGTGTGAAATTTCTTGGAGCAAACAATCTCACAACAACAAATGATTCTGATATGCCTGTTGATCCGGGCAGCATAGAAGACCTCACTAAGAAAGATGAGGGCAAAGCTTCTGTGACAGTTGCTTCTTTTGGATTCCCACAAGTCAGTATCCAGCCACCAGAGACAACTAAAGACCTTGATGCGAGTAGCAAAGGTGGAGAAAAGGAAGACAAGGTGGGTGGAGCTACAGAAGAACAATCCACTTCAACTTTTGTGAGTAATATTGTTAGCAGAAATTTATGGAATTATTTAATTGTCCCAATATACATTATTTAGGCAGACAAAAATGATAAGATAGAGTCTGAAGAACAGCAGACTTCTATTTCCTCTGCTCCTTCTCCTTCAAATACTGCTGCAGTATCGTCACAACTACTATCTCCAGCAAATGCTGTGTCAACTTCTTCCTCCTCATCAGGTCAAGAAGTTCCTGTGGCACCTCCAGTACCAGTAGCACCTGTCCTATCCATACCAACACCCACACCACCAGGACCTTCCATGCCAGAGCCAACGCCAGTACAGGTACCCATTCCAGCAGCACCAGTCGCTCCACCGGTAGTTCCAGTAGTAGCACCAGAGCCACCATCTTTATCAGGACCTCCTGGCACACAGTCTTTGGTGGCTGACAGCTCTGTGCCTTCTCCATCACCAGTTCCTCCTGCACCAGTCCCTCCTCCACTAGTTCCTTCTTGAACCCATTGAAGTTCACTAGAGAATGAATTAACAATTTTTTTTTTGTAATAGGGGAGATGTTATGTATCTTTGATTCATTGTTTAGTTTTAAATTGGGCATCACAACTTTAGATATGCAGTCAAATTCTATTATATTAATATATGTTTTTATAGTGAGTTATTTTTTACATAGCTAATATTGTTTGATATTGTGTAATTTTTTTGAACTTGATGTTTGTGCTAACATTAGTATGTTAAAGTAACAACAGTGGACCCTGTTTTATGTGTTGGTTCCAACATACTGACTTGCTGTTGATTGCTACCATGTGTGTCCCTGTTAGCTGAGGTGTAGTACCTGTAATTGTGTTGATCCTTACCTGTGTTCCAACTGTTCATGTAATATTAAAAAAAAAGCCAAAGTTTTGTGTGAAACCTAGAAACATTCAACTAACACAATATACAGGACATAATGCAAGATCAAAGCTTTGACTGCTGCATATTATTATAACTAAATCTCACATGGTATGAACACGATTTAAGTAGTAATGTACATTCAGAATCTAGTAATTGGGATAAGGTTACCCACTGCATTAACCTAAAAATGCACAAATGGCAGCATTGTCAGTTATGATCATTATAAGATGAAGCGCATCTCTCAAAGGGGATTACTGAGAAGCCCCTGGCAATCATCATTTTATGTTACAAAATGTACATTAACATAAAAGGATGGAGTTTTAATGATAATAATACTCACTGTGCAAATGGTACACTAAAAATAGCATCAGTAATAGGAATGGCTATATTATAGGATGGAGGAAAGAGAGGACAGAAAGACTACAGTATGATGTGGAATGAAAAAAAGTCAGAGAAAGTGAGAGAATGTGTTCTGAGCTATTTGTCTGCCGTTTCTTCTTCAATGAAGCCTGCAGCAGCTTCCTTGGAGACGCAGGTGATGTGGCTGACCTTGTTCTGAAAGGTGACACCATAAAATTTGTCGGCACTTTCTAGCAACTCGGGACGAAAGGTTGTTGTGATGAATTGGGCATCTTCAGCCAAACGATGGATCATAGCTACAAAACAAATACATATCACTGAAACAATGCTGACAAAATGAGATATGCCATGGGCACTAAGGGTCATACGATGATACATCTTACCTGCCACAGAATGCCTGTGGTGAGAATCTAATGCCTGATCTATCTCGTCAAACAAGTAGAAGGGAGCTGGATCACACTTCTGAATAGCAAAGATGAGTGCCAGAGCCACCAAGGACTTCTGACCACCAGATAGCTGCTGAAGTTCCTTGGTTTCTGACGCTTGACCAGTAAATGATACCTTAATGGAAAATATTAGCAACAGTCATAATATGTGCACACACATGCACACACACACACGCACACACACTTACCTGAATAGAAACACCAGTTAACATTTCAGAAGGCGGAATACTGCTTGCTCCAGTATCATCTTCAGCTTGATAAGATGGCTAAATTACAAGGACACAAAGACATAATTTGCTAATGCAGTCACTTAGTGCACATCCACCCAGCCACACACATATAGCTTTAAAAGCTCTAGAGAAGAATCCACAATCTATTTGCTTTGAATTTTTCAATATTCTAAGCAAGACATTACAGAATACATAAACTCAAGCAACACAATCATGAAGCTGGACATACAAGGGCCTTATATTATAGCAGAAAGGGAAACAGAATGTGGGTGTGCACATTTTATAAGTGTAGTTGGCAAATCATACGGCAGACTTTAATTTTATATACAGTAATACATTTGCCTGTCAGTAATGACAGTGTCCATATTCAGCTAACTGAGTAGGTACAGGATCATCACATGCTGACACAAGTCACATTGGCAATGACAATAAGAAAGCGAGTGAAATCAGTGTGAGTAATATCAGTTATCAGTAAAGAGTTATCAATAGCTTGGTAAAAGGTTTTAATCCACAAATCATAAAAAAGGCAGAGAAGCAGAACATCTCACCATACCGAATCAGAAAAAGGCTGGTTGATGTAACTTATTTAATGAAAAATTGGAATTCGTTTTCTACAACAGTAGAGTGCATTAAAAAATATATAAATAAAATAAATAAAGGTGTTCTTTATATGTAAACTTGAATTAACTAGACTAAACCAGTGCACAAGCACACCACTAGTATTTGAAACACTGCATAAGAAACCACCACTCACATCGTCTGCTATGCTCTTCATCAGTAGTTGCCCAGTGCCATCTGGAACCAGCTCAGAGAAGACCTCAGAGAAAAACCTCGACACCTAGTAAATTAAACAAATACAAATCAAACACCAGAAAATGCCAACAGGTGCACCATTCTTTTTTCCAGGTAATTTTACATAGTTTCCCATAATTGAAAATTAAACTATGGTTACACGTGAAATAATCCATTGTGCTACTGCTACTATTATCTTAGAGAATGCAATAACAATTATTACTAATAAGGTGGACCTAAATCACAGCAAACCCAAGAGAAAATATGAGTCCCTATAATTTTCCTACTGTTAACTCAGAATGATGAAAGTGTATCAAGCGTTTAGATACTCTAAAGACACATAGCTTCAGACACAGCGCTCTCTCTAATATTAACCGATCCTTGGCTCTGGTAATTACCATACTCTGGTCTAACTGATCTGACCTGTTTGAAAGTGAACTGAATGGCCTCATGCTTGCGCTGCTCCAGTACATCCATAAGCTCCTCAATGGCCTGGTAGTCCTTGTCCAACTGGTTCTTCCTCGTCGTCAGCTTTTCCTTGCGCTCAGAGAAATTCACAAACTGCTCCAATGCTTTCTTGTTCACGTGACTGTACTTCTTCAACTCTGTGTTACACTTGTGCAGTTTCTTCCAAAGCTGTGGATGAAACCATCGCCATGTACATGTAGTTGACATTCAGTTACATGCATGTAACATGCTGTCCAGCAGGACCTACCTGGCTCAGTGTGAGACCCATGTACTTCTCAAAGGCATCTGTCGGGAGTGACCCCAGCTCTCTTATCTTCCTCATGCTGTCCTCTTTCTACAAGCAACATTTATTTGGTGTCATTGTAATAGTTAAACATCCATGATATAAACAAATTAAACCAATAAAAAATTACCAATTTCTGACTAAATGAAAGTTTTATTACAAAAAACAAATAAGAACAAAAACAAACAAACAAAAATAACAACAAAAAATAAAAACCACTAAACAAAACAAAAAGAACACATCATCATTCTTCTACCTTGTTGAGTAGAAGACTCTTCTTATTGGCCAGTTTTTCCAAGTGTTTAGTTTCCTCATTGATGCCATCTTGATGCTCTTTCTCCACATTCTAATACATTGATAAATTCCAACATTATAATGAGAAGAGAAAATTTATATAAAGGCAAGAGAGCGTTGAGATCAAACTCACCTGCCACTTCTCAAGCATCTTGCCCTTCTCTTTGATAGTCTTCTGCTGCTGGTCAAGAGAAGATTGAACCTCTGAAAAATAACAAGCAGTAAATAACACGTGTAAATGCATTAAGACACACCCACACTTCATTACCTCCGTATCTTCGCTGATTCTGCACGATAGTTCCGTCCAGATGACTGAGTTCAGTGGAGGTCATCTCTAGCTGCTGTGCCTTTTCACTCATGGAAATCTCCTCCAGCTCTCTCTCCAGGTCCGCCTTTGTCTTCAGCAAGTTGTTGGTCAGTGTGTTCTGCAAATCGTTCTTCTTGGCCTCTAGCTCCGCCCTCTCACGTAGACACGCCCTCAAGTCTTGTTGCATGGCATCAATGTCCTCAGTGAGTGTCTCAACCTAACAGAAGTGACACACAATACTCTAGAACACTACTACGAACAGAAGTAACATATCAACACTGTGGTTTAACAAACATGATTGGTAAAGGGACATGTCTGAAATAAACTACATCTAGTATGAGATGCATGGAAACGTGCAATGTCAATAGCCACATATCTTCAACAGATATTCACACACAAAAACAAAACAAAAAACCAAAACAAAAAACAACAACAACAACAAAAAAAAACAACAACAAAAAAACAAAAAAAACAAAAACAAATAAAAAACAAAAAACGATGAGAGCTCTAATTTGAGGTAAAATATTTGACCCTCTCTTACTTGTCATGCATGTACATGTCCAGTCTCATACCTCTCTCTGATCATTAATGTCCAGCTGAGACAACAGTTCTGTTCCCAGTTCAGCTTCCAGAGACTCTAGAGCACTCTTCAGAGACTGGCAGTCACTCTCCAGGTTACTCAGAGCTCGCTCCTACAACACCCACACACACCCAGTGTGTTTCAATAACCTCTCTAATAGATGCCCTAGAATTCAGCATCCTCCATTGGTGAGCTAGTGAAGCAAAGCAATACACTTATTAGGGTGTATAAGTTCATGTAGATTAATGATGTAGATGCATGTGATGAGGTGCTTATACAGGTATGGGCATATGTCGTAGCATATCAATAGCACATGTAATGGAGTAAAACTATAGTCCGTCCAAGTTGAGTTAGCCAGAAAAAAAACTTGAATAACTTTTGAGCGGAAGCAGCTGCGTATCCGGGGTTTGCACCATTAGAAAGCTCGCGCCGAAGCGGTTAAAAATATTTCCTCAGTATACTCCAAAAACGGAGAGAAAGTGCTATTCCAAAACTCAATACTAAAGTCTATGGGAATAGAAAAAAACACAGGCTTTCTGCTCAAAATGCGCCTGCTTTTAGTCACGCAGTACGGCTCAATTGATTACATTGACTGTCTTCATTAAGAATTTTGTAAACAATGAGCAGCTTCTTCTCAGATTGCTGCGTTTCTAGCTTGGTATCACGATTAGCTTAGGTTGTGAGTGTGGAAACAGGATAGACGGAGTGTCCTGTTGTGGCAGAGGGTACAGGACCACCTGATAATAAAAAAATGATTATAGCCAATAGTGACAGGCTCTGCAAAAACCAGGAATTTTGTCAAAAGTGTCAAAGCTAGAAACCAGTAAAAATACTGACTGTGGTCACATTTCCTGATTTTTTAAATATTATTTTCACTCATTAAATACAGTTATCGTTCTATCATTTTGCCAAATTTCAAAGCTTAAAACCATTTGTATCATATCAAGTGCGCCATGAATGAAATGAATAGTTTAGAAACAGAAATGTAGATAAGCTAGCTTGCTCTGCATTTACATTGAAGCACACCACTAGTTTATAATACTACTAAATTAGGAGAAAATTAGAGGGTGGATTAATCAGTTGGTGATTGTTTTATTTGGCCAGTTTGATTAATCTATAATAAGAAACATTCCTGTCCAATTAGGTTACACTAAACTCACAATAATTGGGACATGCGTTGCCTTACCTTAGGCTCCAACGTACGACTGTTTGCCTCCTTCCTCCGCTGCAGAGATCTGATGTCCACCTTCTGCCTCTCAAAAGTCTCCCTGAGCTGTGCCAGTTTAGACTCCAGCTTCTGGATGTCCCCGACCACCTGGGTGATCTGACCATCAAGCTGTGAACACTCAACTGTCAAGGAAAGCAGAGATATTATCTTCCAAACACACGTGTGCCATACCAACTAGTACATGGCTGTAGGGACAATCCACCTAACTACAAGAGAGTGTTTCCTATTGCTGTTTACTAATAAACTAGTATGTTAGTAAATAAGCTTGTGGACAATAGGATATCATCAATCTGTTGTTGTAGTTGTCCTTTCTCAGTCATGGTGGCTTCTATTCTTTCCTTCAGCTCTACAATCTGTCGCTGGATCTCCAGTCTAGATCGACGGGAGTCATAGTAACCTCCAGTGAGTGTGCCCTTCCTACTGACCTGATCACCTAAAATAAATAAAAACATGCATTTATATCTTATACATAAATAAATACAAAATAAATAATAAAACACAATAAATAGAAACACACACTTTTACATAATATACACAAAATAATTTACTAAGAAATAATCAATAAACAAATAACACATAAAACAGATTAAAGATTAAAAATGGGTTTAAAAATGTCATTTTTTGGTATTATATTAACTGTATAGTGAAAATAAATTATCAGACCAGCAGTTGAGTGGGTCACATGACTAACAGCTGACCTTCTAGAGTGATGCAGTCCATGTCTGCAGAGCGGGCAAACTGAGAAGCACTGTCCATGTCTCTACAAATGAGAGTCTTACCAAACACCTGCATGATGGCCGGTCGGAAGATAGGGTTGAACTTGAGGTGCTGTACCATAGGAATAGCATCCTAGCCAAAAAAAAAAAAAAATAATAATAATAATAATAATAATAAATAAATAACAAACAAGTCACCTATCCATTATTCTAACATGCATGCCACCAGTACATAGTAGCTCAAACCTTCCAGTAAAGAATCAACACTACAAGGTTTCATAACGTACTAATTAATTACACAGCGCCTCTTAATATTTGAAAAATATTTCCATAAGACCTCTGTACTCACAGAGGTGGAGCGGTATCTCGGGTTAGGAGGCTGAAGTTTGTTGAGGGGTAGGAAGGTGACCTCACCACCCATCTTGTGTCTGTTCATGATGGACAGAATCTGTGAGGCAGTGCGATCTGTGTCTACCACTATATGGAACAGCCTAACGCACACACACACACACACACACACAACAACAACAACAACAACAAACAGCTATATGCATATCATTAGACCCAGGAAAGATCACAAATAATCTCATTCATTGACAGTCATTATATTGGCTGTTAAAAAGAGAAAAATTACCTAATTATTATACGGAACAATAACAAAAGTAGCAAAAGAACAAGATTGAAGTTTGACCAGACCAGTGACAACACCTTACCTGTTACCAGCAGTGACTTCCACAGCAGTGAAGACCTTCGAGTCACAGCTGAAGACCTCAATGAGTGGCCCATGGACTCCTCCCAGCTGCTTGTCTGCAGCTATCTTCATGGCAGACTCTATGCCCCTCATCACATTCCTACCAGTGGTGGACTTCAGGTCTCTCTCACTGTTGCCCAGGTCATGGCGCAGACTCTGAAGGGTGTGGTCCAGAGCCGACTCCCTCCTCCAGATCTCTCTGAATGATTAAGGAACCATCAGTGAATAAATTGACATTTATTCTTAAAGTTGGGTCGATAATTCAGATGTCATAACAAACAATTTAGGAGATTGCTTTCTTTGAAAACTTCCTGGACTTGTCAAGAATAAAATATCAGTACCACACCATTACACATCCACCTTACAATTATGCCTAATACCACAGAATTACTCCAGGCTTTGTGGCTGACAATCAGCACAAAAAATTGCTATTATTTTCTTTTAATAGAAAAATTATATTTAATACATTTTTAGAGGTACCAAAACAACGATTCCTACATTTGCCTAACTGAGTAGACATCAGCACGACATAAGTCAGCACTCTACACCGTCTCTTACTTCCGCTGGTTGGTCAGGTCATCCCTCTTCAGCTTGAGTTCAGAGTACTCTCTGTTGGTCTTGTCTATAGAGGCGTGGCGCTGGTCCACATCATCACTCCTCTCCTACAGACACAAATAGCCACGCCCATTGTAAAGAGGATCTAAGCAGCATTTGCAGCTAGTGTCTCTGAAGACAAATGACTTGCTAAACATTAGTTAAATCTCAGCCAAGACAACAATACAGTATAATTTTCAATACACTAGCCAATAGCAATAAATTCAATGTTCTAACTGCTACAATTAGTAATAGTAATAAAATCTTCTAATGTTTGGACTTTGTCAAGTCTCCAGCAATGACTAATGACATTCAAAAATCAATTTTTGAATTTATTATAACAAGAAAGTTACCCATACAAGTCCCAACAGCAGTGACCCGCCCCACACTTACCTTCAGTTCTGCTTCGTGCTGACCAATCTTCTCCTTCATGTCAGTCACATCTTTACGCAGTCTAGAAATCTAATCAAAGATGGCATACACAAAATATGAGACTATGAAGAGAGGACTAATCTATTATAACAGCAGTTCACCTGTTTTTCTTTTGTTTCAATGGAGCTCCTTAATGACTTAGCTTCCTGCAGAATAGTAGATGGGGTGCTGTGACATGCCTAGGTACATAAGCTAGTGACCCTTACCTTCTTTATCCAGACATCTCTCTCCTTGACAGTAGTGAACTGTTGCCCTCTTCCTTGCTTGGCAAAGAGTTCTGAACGTCTCTGTTCACTCGTTTTTAAACTACATATCACATTTTCAAAAAAGTTTCAGAACCATAAAACATTCAAACAACAAATAAACAAACAAAAGGCAACACAACCACAACCAAAGAAATCTAGTAAGCACCTTGAGTTCAGTTTCTCCTCCTGGTCCTTCTTCTCTTGAAAGCGAGGTAAAATATCATCCAGCTCTGACTGCATTGTAGAGATATTCTTTTCTACTTCTTCCAGGTCACGTAGAGAGTTGACCTATCAGCACAATTATAGACCACAGTGAATAGATAGTGAAATGCAATCGTGTATACAACAGTGACCAAATATTATATCAGCCAAATATAAAATTACTATGGCAGCCAAATGTGAGTCAATTCCCAATTTCTTATAAATATTTATGCAAATGCTCATGAAACTTAGGAGCATTGACACTCATTGTAATTACCATTTCTCACTTAAATAAAATTTCATCACCTTATCTCAATAATAAAATTTATAACTCTGAACAACTCACTTTAGTCATTTTTTCTTCAGACACTTTGACATCCAGCTCTTGCACAGCTATTTCCAGTGAGGCCTTGCGAGCCATGAGTTCGTCTGCATCCTCCAGAAGCTGCTTCTTCTCACTGTTGAGTGCCTGCAGAGATGCTCGAGTATCTTTCAGTTCCCGCTCAAGAGTCTGCAAGGACAATATAATTTAGTGAACAGTACAACTTACTATAAGCAATTCATTCACATACCTCTATGGTGGATCGTGCTTCTGCAAGCTTCTCATCTTTCTCTCTGGTGCCTTCTTTGCTTTCTTTACGAGTCTCTTCAAGCTATATTCACACCAGAGCATGAGCACAACAAATAAAAGCTTGACAAAATAATGCATTTTAAAATTCAGGTACAGCTATATACAGAGAATACACAAAGAGGAAAAATTAGAGTCTCTACTATATTAATCTATACCCCACCTCATTGGATAGGCACAGCTTGCAGTATCTGAACAGTAAAGGAGGGAGGGGACCCAGTGATAAGGCTAAGGTATCTGGAATTTCTTCTTCTTATTATTATTTTTGTTATTTGGGGGGAAAAGGCAGCTGCTCTCCCCAGGCAGTGTGTGTGGGCAGGATGAGAGAAAATTCAAAATAGCATAGCAACCAGAGTGAATTGTGCCCTTTCCCAGTCAACAATAGTCTGTTCAAAATAACCTCCACTTAAATTACTATCAAGCCAGTCCTATCACTTGGCTAGGAACAGAGTTTCTCCAGGGAGTTTGTGGCAAGGGAATGGCCTACAGTGTTGCAGATGACAGTCCAGAGGCACAGACTCCATTGTACATATTCTACGACTGCCGGACAACAGACAGAGACCTCAGAGTGGACAAAATCATCGAGATTGCTGGCATCATCTGCATGCCCCAGCTCTCAACCAAGTCAAAGAAAGAACTGAAGAGTTCCAGGAGCCACGAGTTTTCGTCGCTGTGCTTCACAGACAGGGAACTTGGTCCCAGCACACAGAAACTCACTGGCCTTACCAAGGAAGATCTGAAAGATGAACCTCCATTGGATGAAGTTCTGATCAACTTCTTCGAATGGATAGACTGCTCAGTTTCCAAAGCCAGCGAGATAGACGACGAAGACTACATGCCAGTATTGGTGGCGCACAGCGGGAACGCTCTGGACTTCTTCATGCTCTTGAAAGAGATTGAGAGCTATCCACTTCTAATCCGCCAGTTCAAAAGACTAAACCTGCACTATTTAGACACTTACTACGTCTTCCAGGAACTCAAAAATGATGCCAGCTACGAGGAGGAACTGGCCAATCTCTCCATCCAAAAAATATACAAGGCATTCTTCAGGAACTCCTTCGATGACAGCAAAGCCATCAAAAGTGTCAAGGCCCTTTACAAGCTATTCACAGACGGACCTTTAGCGGCTGAAACGGACTTGTTGAATAAATACACTCACACCAGGAAGGAGATGGAAGCCTGGGAAGAAGAGGTGAAGAAACTCAGAGAAGCCTGGATACGACCATCCAAAGCCAAGCTCATTCTGTCTAAAGGGATCACGTACGATATTATGGTAAAGGAATACAAAACGTCTCCTAAAGACTTCAGAATGTTTCTGAAAAGGAAGTGTGGAATAATCAATGCTCGGCCTGAACTCATCTATCACTTCAGAACAAGGTACCGGCGAGAAGTGTGAATTGTTCCTAGCAACAGACCTCTGACCATAGCGGAAAACTTTGATCACTTGCAATCTCTTTTGTGTCTTTCAAGTAATGTCTAAGGTTTTATATGCTGTGTTCATTTTTTTGTGGAACCATAACAAATTCACAACTTCACTATGTCTGTTAAAAATTGCTCAGAATACTGTGCTGATATGCAATAAGCGATAATACACGATAAACTTAAACGAAAATTGTACAACAAAAATAACAACATCAACGGGAAAATAAAAAATAAATAAAAAAAGATTATTTTTTACTTTTATGTCTCGACCTGTTGAGTTAAGTCTAAATTAAACATTGTATATTGGCTGTTAAAACTGAGAAAATTTGCTATTATTATTATTGGCGAGCAAGCAAAGTGAGCGAGACACTTACAGGAGTAACACAATCGAGATTCCACAGTGTTCATTAATTTTTTTGCTCTTTTATATGGTACATGTGACTCCTTTTTTCGCCTAAGCCACTAATTAAATAAGTTTGTAAAGTGTCTTGATTAATAACAAAGTAATGAACCTGCCTACCATTCAGTAATGAGTTGTGGGCCATGAAAAGCAAACTTGTCTTGGAGTAGACCTAAACTTACTTAGCAGACCCAATAGATAGCACCATTTCTCATTGTCGCTGAATGGGTAGGCCAAGTTAGAACATTTCAATTTCAACAACTACATAAATGAAGCACCAAAGGTGCGAACCCTCAGCGCTATTAAACATTACCTGGCGTTTACAATATAATCTGTTTCCAAAAGAACAAGCAATCTGTTAGTTATTTTAATGAGCCATCAATATACCTTGAGCAATGAAAATGGTACATGGAAATGCTGTCTTCATAAGAGAAGAAGCTAAACTAGCCAGAAACATTCACCGGTACACATTTTCAATGTGAAACTTCACTCCTTAACTTCCCTGAGCATAAAGCAAACTACACCGCTGGCTGCAAGAAATGAATTACTCACGTGATTATGACATGACACTAGGGGGCGTTACCTATAAAAGGTGGTACCTAGCGGAGCAAAGCTTTGCGTTTTCTCAACAATTAGCCCAAAATTAAAAAAAGTAGCACAATAAAAGGTCCTAAATCTTCGTCCTGAGTAAGTTCATACCTAAATCAACGGTTAATTGTCAGTATTCTCCAAAATCAGAGCGTGACAGACAGACAGACAGGACGACTACTATAACCCTCGCACATGTGCGCTGAGAGTTTAATTATGTCGAGGGCTGTAAGAAGTCTTGAAGAGATTCTTTGAGTGGATGTAAGACAGCTAACAGACTGGACCACGAGGAGTACACACCAGTACTAGTGGCCCACGGTGGGAATTGCTTAAATTTTCTTATGCTAGTCCACGAGGCAAATAAAATACCTTTACTAAAAAGGAAGTTTCTAAATCTAGACTTACGCTACGACATATTCAATGTGACGGTAGAGTTGAAGCGAAAGGTAAAACTTGACGTAAAAGAATTGTCTATGAAAAATGTTTACAAGGCTATCTTCCACTCGTCATACGAATGCCACAGAGCCTTGGCCGACGCTCAGGCTCGATGTAAAATATTCATCGAAGTTAGATGTCTTACTGAAGTTTATCCAGCAAAAAGGAGATGATTGTCATGGAAGAACAAGTATAGAAGTTTCGCAAGGCCTCGTTTAGTGTGATCAAGGCCTACGATCTGCTCGCCAAAGGGATCACTTGCAAGGTGATGGCCAGAGAGTACCGGAGATCTCTGCAAACATTTGAAATGTTCTTGTATGATTAGATATCCAAAGCCTCAGCAAATTGAACACTTTTTATAATGTTCCATTTTACTATAATTGCAGGCGGCATTATAAAGTGTTGTTCACCAACTTTGTCTCTCACATTTGCTCATTCCTTCGCCCCTCAACAGAGTTATAAAATAAAATAAAAATAAATTAAACAAATGAAATTCATGCTTTGATAGGCTCTACTGGTTATATGAGTAGTTAAGGGTGCTCACACATAGCAACACTCGCACGAGGCTTAATTGAGCTATTAACCATGAAGTGGTAAGGTAGAGATAAGGTTAGCGAGTCAAAACCAAGTAAATTCGCGTGGTTAGCTACGGTTGTAAATTTGTGGTCTGTGTGTGAGTTGTAGGATCCAGTCAAGTCAAGATTGCAAGACAATTTCTGGATCATAATTATAAACGTGGCCAGTCTAAGAAGGACTGTCAACATAGTTTCAGTATTCATTCATGAACAAAAAATATTGAGCTAAATACATAGCTACTATGAAATAAATGCAATGTGAATATAATAATTATAAGCAAGCAATATATTATGTTTGATGACTGAGATAGCTTTACATCCAATTCTGCAAGTGAAGATGGATATGACTTCTCCAGCAAGAACTCCTAGGAGGCAGATCTGGACTCAGAAAAAAAGGGGGGTGGGGGTTTGACAGGCTGGAAGACTGAAACTATAACTATAGCTAACTGCACTGCTAGTTCTCTGCAATTCTCGTCTAATTTGTCCAAACAAAATTTAGCTAACTATTTAGCTAAATCGAAGACTCCACTTACATGTTATCAGTAACTCCTCCTTCATAGAAGCAGATATAGGGCGATGCTGGAATATTTGGAGCGTTAAACAAACAAAATTCTTTGTTTAAGCAGCTCTTCGCTATTCCAGATAGCCTGTAAGTCCCCTGAAAAACAGAATTAACTACTATTGTCTTTTCAAGATTGTACGTTCCAAGTGGTGCGCACCGCATTTTACCCATGCGTGTATTACTCGAGGAAAGCGGACAATTATCGTTTCATTTTTTGTGGAGCGGCATAAAATAACAAGGTAATAAAAACTGTCAGATTCGTTTTTCAAAATATATTCTAATTGTGGCACAACAATAAAAACATCACATAATATGAATAAATAGACATCAAGATGAAAATTAAAACCAATCTGACAGAATCATTAAAAATAAGGTTCAGAAAGGGCAGATAAATTTTCAGCTTTTAAATATTTTCCACTAACCGCTAATAGTTGCTTTTAGTAAGGAACTAAGTAGCTTCATAACTCCTAGGCATCGGTGAGTTTCTCGCCATTTTTGGTAGGCTTCCTGTTAGCCTGCCTGTCTTCCCAGTTCCCACGTTAGTAGAGCTCTGCAACATATGACATTGAAGTTACGATCCTTGGCAACAGTCAATTAATGCGTGGGTTGAGCGTGTAGGCGGTGTGCGAGCACCCTTAACCAGCAACTAGCCCACTCAACATCATTCTCTCTGACCCCTCAATGAAATGAAATTTGATAGGCTCTACTTGGTTACACGAGTAGTTAATGAAATTTGATAGGCTCTACTGGTTACATGAAACCAACAACTACCTCATCTCTGACCACCCAACCAGTGTCATACTTAAGAGGGAGCTTAAAAGACTACACCCATTTTAAACTCCAGCACACTAAGGACTTGAAAGGACATTCTTCACAGACATGGTATACGGCATTGGAAACAATTTGGGAAGAAAGAGGCTGCTATACTTCTTCTATGACTGTGAAGCCACAGGCCTGAATGTGGAAGTAGACAGGATTGTTGAAGTAGCTGCAGTCATCCACTTGGCCAGTCTGAGGCCTCAGGTTCAACGAGAATTAAGACACAACGACAAGTTCTCCTCTCTATGTTACAGTGACAGAGAACTTGGAGAAGTGCCTCAAAGACTCACCGGCCTCACTAGAGATGACCTGAGAGATGAGCCTCCATTAGAGGAAGTCTTGAAGAGATTCTTTGAGTGGATGGAAGTGTCCATAGCTACAGCTAACAGACTGGACCACGAGGAGTACACACCAGTCCTAGTGGCCCATGGAGGAAATGCTCTAGATTTTCCAATGCTGGTCACAGAAATAAATGGAATACCATTGGTCAAGAGAAAGTTTCGTAGCCTAGGGCTGCGCTACATGGACACTTTTTCTGTACTTGCTGAATTAAAGCGTAGCAGAAAACTTGACGTAGACAAGCTATCGATGAAGGCAGTCTATGAGAAACTTTTCTCCATGCCGTATCAAGGGCACAGAGCCTTGGTCGATGCCCAGGCCTTGTGCAAGATATACACTGAAGCTGAACCAGCCAACGACAGGAAGTATATCCAAAGTCAAGAAGAGATGCTCGCGATGAAAGAACAGGGTCGAAAATTCAAAGAAGCATCTATAGGCTTCGAGAAGGCATCTGAACTGTTAGCAAAGGAGATCACGTATGAAGAGATGGTCAGACAGTACCAGACATCCCCTCACACCTTCAAATCTTTCTTAAGAATGGAGTGCCAGATACGTCACCCAAAGCAACAGCAAGAGATAATGCGCCACTTAAGACTATACTAAGAGAACTAGCAGACTTACCATTACTAACACTTGGTCATTTACACATCAGGATTAAATGTTTGATACTATAGTCAGTCCAAGTTGTGTTGGCCGAAAGAAAAAAAACTAGAATTACTTCAAATTGAAGTAGCTATGAATTCGCACCACTAGTTAGTTCACATGGGCCACGGGAGGGGGCCATTTAGACTCTTCGTGCTGTACACTGAAATAACACTTATAATTACAATTATGGGTGTGTATTACGTAAGCTAATGCACTCTGACTAAAATAGAATCGACAGACTAACTGCCTACGAGGATTGTCCATAAGGTCCTGTTCAACATGATATGCATGTGGGACACTAACACGTGGCATAAAGTGATATTTCCTATCGTCACGTATCTAGGACATGTCAAATTCACACCACCTTTCCAGTAGAGGATGGGTTAAATGTTCTGTAAGTAGTCCTGTCTTCCACTGGTAAGGTGGTGAAGTTTGACATTCCTAAATTCATGATGGTAGGAAATTCCATTTTTTTGCCCTGTGTAATCCTTAGCTAATGCCTCTTGTGGCAATATCTCACTAATAACAACACCTCCCACCCACAAACACAGTGCAGATGTGATCATGACTATTTAAATAAATCATAAACATCGATTCCTCTGAAATGTTTGAACTTGCTAGTCTGACCACCACGCTATCTCTCACCTCATGATTACAGGCTACCACTCTTATTTATGGCACACACCACACAAACTATCACAGTCACACAAACGAAACATATTTGGGGGGAAAAAAAATCACATTACTGACTGACACTATAAATCTAAACAATGGCCTTTGGTCTTGGCAGAAATTTAGAAGGAAAAAAGCCTCTGTACATCTTCTATGACTGTGAGACCACCGGCAGAGATGTGGAGACTGACAAGATTGTCGAAATAGCAGCGGTTGTCCACTTAGCTAGTCTGAAGTCTGAGACAAAGAGACAGTTCAAGAGGAACGCCAGCCATGAGTTTGTCTCCTTGTGCTTCTGTGACAAGGAACTCTGTGAAATAGCGCAAGAGCTAACAGGTCTAACTAAAAAGGACCTTCAAGATGAGCCTCCTCTGGAGGAAGTACTGAGGAGGTTCTTTGCTTGGATCTCAGAGGTCATATCTACTACTGACAGACTGGAACGAACTGAGCATGCTCCAGTGCTAGTGGCACACAGCGGCAATAGACTGGACTTCCCTTTAATAGTCAAGGAGACAGATTAATTCCCTTTCCTCTTAGAAAAGTTTCAGCAACTAAACATACGCTTTGTTGACACCTTCCAGGTGTTCAAAGACCTAAAGCGTAGCAAGGCCTCTTATAAAATGCAACTAGAGAGCCTTTCAATGGAGAACATTTACAAAGAATACTTCCGCGACCCTTACTTGGAGTAGACCTAAGCTTTTGTTTACTTAGCAGACCCAATAGATAGCACCATTTCTCATTGTCGCTGAATGGGTAGGCCAAGTTAGAACATTTCACCCTCAGCGCTATTAAACATTACCTAGCTATTACAATATAATCTGTTTCCAAAAGAACAAGCAATCTGTTAGCTATTTTAATGAGCCATCAATATACCTTGAGCAATGAAAATGGTACATGGAAATGCTGTCTTCATAAGAGAAGAAGCTAAACCAGCCAGAAACATTCACCGGTACACATTTTCAATGCGAAACTTCACTCCTTTAACTTCCCTGAGCATAAAGCAAACTATACTGCTGGCTGCAAGAATGAATTACTCACGTGATTATGACGTGACACTGGGGGCGTTACCTATAAAAGGTGGTACCTAGCGGAGCAAATTTTGCGTTTTCTCAACAATTAGCCCAAAATTAAAAAAAGTAGCACAATAAAAGGTCCTAAATCTTCGTCCTGAGTAAGTTCATACCTAAATCAACGGTTAATTGTCAGTAATCTCCAAAATCAGTGAGTGTGACAGACAGACAGACAGGACGACTACTATAACCCTCGCACATGTGCGCTAGGGCTGTGCGATTATTACTATAATTGGGTATTGGCAATTATCAATTTTCATAAAGTAAAGAATCACGATTAATCGATTAATCGGCTGATTATGATATGTAATGGTAATTAAAACTCAAGGTAAGTTTTCAGCTAAAAAACACAGCATGTCAACATTGTCCGGGTCCAAACAAGCTCTTTTATAATTAATTATTTGCCCTGCTGTGGAGAATAGCCTTTCAGAAGGTGTACTTGTTGCAGGAATGCACAATAACTTTATAGCAATGTTAGCAATGTTAGGAAAGCGATGATTGTGCTCCTTCCACTACTTATATCTAAGCTTTCTGCCATGATAGGAGGTACACACTACACAGTACACACTAGTGAAGAAAGACAAACAGAATGCCCTAGAAGACACACTACTTGACAGGAGCTAGACAGACACGTGGAAACACTGCATGCATGTGGAAACACTGTGGAAACACTGCATGCATGTGGAAACACTGCATGCACGTGAGCCCTAGGACCCCTGAGCCCAGAGCAAACCACACCCAGGTAGATGGGCCTAGCTAAAAGGACAGCTAGAGAGCCTAGCAGTAGCTGGAGGGGGCAGCTGGCTAACCAGCTGCCCCCTACCAGCTGCCTACGCCCTACACTCAGCTGTTCCCAATTAATCGATTTTGGACAGCATCCCCACCGCCCCACTTCAATTTGTCCATTTATGTCACGGGGTGTAGGAAGTCTTGAAGAGATTCATTGAATGGGTGGGAGAGTCCATAGCTACAGCTAACAGACTGGACCACGAGGAGTACACACCAGTCCTAGTGGCCCACAGTGGGTGTCCAGGCCTGCAAGGATGCCTGGAGTCTTAATCCACTCACAAGCCCAAGTCCTCATCTTCCATCACAAGTCTCGTTTAAACTCTTTGTCATGAACTTGTTTATAAATGCATGCATTGTATTATGATTCCTTAGTTACTCATTAACTCATTTTTTCATGTATTGACTCTATTTGGTCTTTGTTTCTTATATTAAACTAAATTATGATCTTTGGAACTTGGCTGTATCTAGTCATTGGGCTAAGCTGCGGGATTCCAGAGATAATCAGATACAAAGTCCAGAGCGTCTGTGGGCCTTACAACCCCACTGCTCTCTCATACAGCAAGACGTCTCTCTGGCAGGACGTGACCGTCCAGTGGGAATTGCTTAGATTTTCTTATGCTAGTCCACGAGGCCAATAAAATTTACTAAAAAGCAAGTTTCTAAATCTAGACCTACGCTACGTAGACATATTCAATGTGACGGTAGAGTTGGACTTGACATAGAAAGATTGTCTATGAAAAATGCTTACAAGGCTCTCTTCCACTCGTCATACGAAGGCCACAGAGCCTTGGCCGACGCTCAGGCTCGATGTAAAATATTCACCAAAGCCAAGCTGGATGTCTTCCTGAAGTTTATCCAGAACCAAGAGGAGATGATTGTCATGGAAGAACACAAGTATAGAAGTTCTGCAAGGCCTTGTTTGGCGTGATCGAGGCCTACGATCTGCTCACCAAAGGGATTACTTATGAGGTGATGGCTAGAGAGTACCGGAGATCTCTGCAAACATTTGAAACGTTCTTGAGAAATAAGTGTATGATTTATAAAGCCTCAGCAAATTGAACACTTCATGTGTCTGTACCAATAGCATCATAGAATCGGATCAACAAAGCATGCTATAAAATGACCCTTTACCTATGCAAGTGAAACACAATTCTATATGTTGTTTAGTGCTGACTATTACAAGGTCCCATTTATAATGTTGCATTTTACTACAATTGAGTGACACACAGGCGGCACTATAAAGGTTCATCCAACTTTGTCTCTCACACATTTGCTCATTCCTCCCCTCCGCCCCCCAATAGAGTAAAAAAAAAACCCAAAAAACAAAAAAAAAACCCAAACAAATGAAATTCACGCTTTGATAGGCTCTACTGGTTACATGAGTAGTTAACCAGCAACTAGCCCACTCAGCATCATTCTCTCTGACCCCTCAACCAGTGTCATATTTAAAGAGAGCTTAAAAAGGGGAGGAAAATACAAAAGTTAAACAAAACTACACCCATTTTAAACTCCACCAGACTAAGGACTTTAAAGGACATTCTTCACAGATATGGTATACGGCATTGGAAACAATTTGGGAAGAAAGAGGCTGCTATACTTCTTCTATGACTGTGAAGCTACAGACCTGGATGTGGAAGTAGACAGGATTGTTGAAGTAGCTGCAGTCATCCACTTGGCCAGTCTGAGGCCTCGGGTTCAACGAGAATTAAGACACAACGACAAGTTCTCCTCTCTATGTTACAGTGACAGAGAACTTGGAGAAGTGCCTCAAAGACTGACCGGCCTCACTAGAGATGACCTGAGAGATGAACCTCCATTAGAGGAAGTCTTGAAGAGACTCTTTGAGTGGATGGAAGTGTCCATAGCTACAGCTAACAGACTGGACCACGAGGAGTACACACCAGTACTAGTGGCCCATGGAGGAAATATTCTAGATTTTCCAATGCTGGTCACTGAAATAAATCGAATACCATTGGTCAAGAGAAAGTTTCATAGCCTAGGGCTGCGCTACATGGACACTTTTTCTGTACTTGCCGAATTAAAGCGTAGCAGAAAACTTAACGTAGACAAGCTAGCGATGAAGGCAGTCTATGAGGCACTTTTCTTCACGCCGTATCAAGGGCACAGAGCCTTGGCCGATGCCCAGGCCTTATGCAAGATATTCACTGAAGCTCAACCAGCCAACGACATAAGCATTTTTAGGAAGTATATTCAAAGTCAAGAAGAGATGCTCGTGATGAAAGAACAGGGTCGAAAATTCAAAGAAGCATCTACAGGCTTCGCGAAGGCATCTGAACTGTTAGCAAAGGAGATCACATATGAAAAGATGGCCAGACAGTACCAGACATCCCCTCACCACACCTTCAAATCTTTCTTAAGAATGGAGTGCCAGATACGTCACCCAAAGCAACAGCAAGAGATAATGAGCCACTTAAGACTATACTAAGAGAACTAGCACTTACCATTACTAACACTTGGTCATTTACACATCAGGATTAAATGTTTGATACTATAGTCAGTCCAAGTTGTGTTGGCCAAAAGAAAAAACAACAACAACTTGAATTACTTCAAATTGAAGTAGCTATGAATTCGCATCACTAGTTAGTTCACTTGATTGTTTTTAACATTGGGGCTATGTAAGAGGATCACATGGGCCACGGGAGGGGGCAATTTAGACTCTTCATGCTGTACACTGAAATAACACTTATAATTACAATTATGGGTGTGTATTACGTAAGCTATATGCACTCTGACTAAAATAGTATCGACAGACTAACTGCCTACGAGGATTGTCCATAAGGCCCTGCTCAACATGATATGCAGGTGGGACTCTAACACGTGGCAGAAAGCGACATTTCCTATCATCACGTATCTAGGACATGTCAAATTCACACCACCTTTCCAGTAGAGGATGGGTTAAATGTTCTGTAAGTAGTCCTGTCCTCCACTGGTAAGGTGGTGAAGTTTGACATTCCTAAATTCATGACAGTAGGAAATTCCATTTTTTTGCCCTGTGTAATCCTTAGCTAATGCCTCTTGTGGCAATATCTCACTAATAACAACACCTCCCACCCACAAACACAGTGCAGATGTGATCATGAATATTTAAATAAATCACAAACATCGATTCCTCTGAAATGTTTGAACTTGCTAATTCAACCCACCCCAACGCTATCTCTCACCTCATGATTACAGGCTACCACTCTTATTTATGGCACACACCACACAAACTATCACAGTCACACAAACGAAACATATTTGGGGGGGGAAAAAATCACATTACTGACTGACACTATAAATTTAAACAATGGCCTTTGGTCTTGGCAGAAATTTAGAAGGAAAATAGCCTCTGTACATCTTCTATGACTGTGAGACCACCGGCAAAGATGTGGAGACTGACAAGATTGTCGAAATAGCAGCGGTTGTCCACTTAGCTAGTCTGAAGTCTGAGACAAAGAGACAGTTCAAGAGGAACGCCAGCCATGAGTTTGTCTCCTTGTGCTTCTGTGACAAGGAACTCTGTGAAATAGCGCAAGAGCTAACAAGTCTAACTAAAAAGGACCTTCAAGATGAGCCTCCTCTGGAGGAAGTACTGAGGAGGTTCTTTGTTTGGATCTCAGAGGTCATATCTACTACTGACAGACTGGACAACTACTATAACCCTCGCACATGTGCGCTGAGGGTTAATTACATATGTCACGGGGTGTAGGAAGTCTTGAAGAGATTCATTGAGTGGATGGGAGAGTCCATAGCTACAGCTAACAGACTGGACCACGAGGAGTACACACCAGTCCTAGTGCCCACAGTGGGTGTCCAGGCCTACAAGGATGCCTGGAGTCTTCATCCACGCGCAAGCCCAAGTCCTCATTGTTCATCGCAAGTCCGTCAATCTCGTTTAAACCCACCCCTTGTCATGAACTTGTTTATAAATGCATGCATTGTATTAAGATTCCTTAGTTACTCATTAACTCATTTTTTCATGTATTGACTCTATTTGGTCTTTGTTTCTTATATTAAACTAAATTATGATCTTTGGAACTTGGCTGTATCTAGTCATTGGGCTAAGCGGCGGGATTCCAGAGATAATCAGATACAAAGTCCAGAGTGTCTGTGGGCCTTACAACCCCACTGCTCTCTCATACAGCAAGACGTCTCTCTGGCAGGACGCGACCGTCCAGTGGGAATTGCTTAGATTTTCTTATGCTAGTCCACGAGGCAAATAAAATTTACTAAAAAGCAAGTTTCTAAATCTAGACTTACGCTACGTAGACATATTCAATGTGACGGTAGAGTTGGACTTGACATAGAAGGATTGTCTATGAAAAATGCTTACAAGGCTCTCTTCCACTTGTCATACGAAGGCCACAGAGCCTTGGCCGACGCTCAGGCTCGATGTAAAATATTCACCAAAGCCAAGTTGGATGTCTTCCTGAAGTGTATCCAGAACCAAGAGGAGATGATTGTCATGGAAGAACACAAGTATAGAAGTTCTGCAAGGCCTTGTTTGGCGTGATCGAGGCCTACAATCTGCTCACCAAAGGGATTACTTATGAGGTGATGGCTAGAGAGTACCGGAGATCTCTGCAAACATTTGAGACGTTCTTGAGAAATAAGGGTATGATTTAACATCCAAAGCCTCAGCAAATTGAACACTTCATGTGTCTGTACCAATAGCATCATGTGATATAGAATTGGATCAACAGAGCACGCTATAAAATGACCCTTTACCTATGCAAGTGAAACACAATTCTATATGTTGTTTAGTGCTGATTATTACACAAGGTCCCATTTATAATGTTGCATTTTACTACAATTGGTTAACCAAGACATAAGTGGACAATACGAGTGACACATAGGCAGCACTATAAAGTGTTGTTCATCACTTGTCTCTCCCACATTTGCTCATTTTCCGCCCCCCTTCTCCCCCCCCCCCCCCCCCCCCCCCCCAATAGAGTAAAAAAAATAAAAAATAAGATAAAAAACCCAAACAAATGAATTCATCATGGCTTTGAATAGCTCTATCGGTTACAGGAGTAGTTACCAGCAACTAGCCCACTCCGCATCATTCTCTCTGACCCCTCAACCAGTGTCATATTAAATTGAGCTTTAAAAGGGTGAGGAAAGTACAAAATTTAAACAAAACTCACCCATTTTAACTCCACCACATAAGGACTTTAAAGGACATTCTTCCACGATATGGTATAACGGCATTGTACACAATTTGGGAATAAAGAAAAGTGCCCCTGCCTATACTTCCTTCCTAGACTGGGGAAGCTAACAGACCTGGATGTGGAAGTAGACAGATTGGTTTGAAGTAGCTGGCATTCATCCCTTGCCAGTCTGAGGCCTCGGGTTCAACGAAATTAAGACACAACGACAAAGTTCTCCTCTGTATGTTACAGTGACAGAGAACCTTGGAGAAGTGCCTCAAAGACGACCTGGCCCCTCACTAAGATGACCTGAAGATATGAACCTCCATTATAGGAAGTCTTGAAGATACTCTTTGAGTGGATTGAAGTGTACATAGCTACAGCTAACAACTGGACCGAGGATCCACCCAGTACAGTGGCCCTGGAGGAATATTCTAGATTTTCCAATGCTGGTCACTGAAATAAATCGAATACCATTGGTCAAGAGAAAGTTTCATAGCCTAGGGCTGCGCTACATGGACACTTTTTCTGTACTTGCCGAATTAAAGCGTAGCAGAAAACTTGACGTAGACAAGCTGTCGATGAAGGCAGTCTATGAGGCACTTTTCTTCACGCCGTATCAAGGGCACAGAGCCCTGGCCGATGCCCAGGCCTTGTGCCAGATATTCACTGAAGCTCAACCAGCCAACGACATAAGCATTTTTAGGAAGTATATTCAAAGTCAAGAAGAGATGCTCGTGATGAAAGAACAGGGTCGAAAATTCAAAGAAGCATCTATAGGCTTCGCGAAGGCATCTGAACTGTTAGCAAAGGAGATCACATATGAAAAGATGGCCAGACAGTACCAGACATCCCCTCACCACACCTTCAAATCTTTCTTAAGAATGGAGTGCCAGATACGTCACCCAAAGCAACAGCAAGAGATAATGAGCCACTTAAGACTATACTAAGAGAACTAGCAGACTTACCATTACTAACACTTGGTCATTTACACATCATGATTAAATGTTTGATACTATAGTCAGTCCAAGCTGTGTTGGCCAAAAGAAAAAACAACAACAACAACTTGAATTACTTCAAATTGAAGTAGCTATGAATTCGCATCACTAGTTAGTTCACTTGATTGTATTTAACATTGGGGCTATGTAAGAGGATCACATGGGCCACGGGAGGGGGCAATTTAGACTTTTCGTGCTGTACACTGAAATAACACTTATAATTACAGATTATGGGTGTGTATTACGTAAGCTATATGCACTCTGACTAAAATAGAATCGACAGACTAACTGCCTACGAGGATTGTCCATAAGGCCCTGCTCAACATGATATGCATGTGGGACACTAACATGGGGCAGAAAGTGACATTTCCTATCATCACGTATCTAGGACATGTCAAATTCACACCACCTTTCCAGTAGAGGATGGGTTAAATGCTCTGTAAGTAGTCCTGTCCTCCACTGGTAAGGTGGTGAAGTTTGACATTCCTAAATTCATGATAGTAGCAAATTCCATTTTTTTGCCCTGTGTAATCCTTAGCTAATGCCTCTTGTGGCAATATCTCACTAATAACAACACCTCCCACCCACAAACACAGTGCAGATGTGATCATGAATATTTAAATAAATCACAAACATCGATTCCTCTGAAATGTTTGAACTTGCTAGTCCGACCCCCCCCAACGCTATCTCTCACCTCATGATTACAGGCTACCACTCTTATTTATGGCACACACCACACAAACTATCACAGTCACACAAACGAAACATATTTGGGGGGAAAAAATCACATTACTGACTGACACTATAAATCTAAACAATGGCCTTTGGTCTTGGCAGAAATTTAGAAGGAAAAAAGCCTCTGTACATCTTCTATGACTGTGAGACCACCGGCAGAGATGTGGAGACTGACAAGATTGTCGAAATAGCAGCGGTTGTCCACTTAGCTAGTCTGAAGTCTGAGACAAAGAGACAGTTCAAGAGGAACGCCAGCCATGAGTTTGTCTCCTTGTGCTTCTGTGACAAGGAACTCTGTGAAATAGCGCAAGAGCTAACAGGTCTAACTAAAAAGGACCTTCAAGATGAGCCTCCTCTGGAGGAAGTACTGAGGAGGTTCTTTGCTTGGATCTCAGAGGTCATATCTACTACTGACAGACTGGAACGAACTGAGCATGCTCCAGTGCTAGTGGCACACAGCGGCAATAGACTGGACTTCCCTTTAATAGTCAAGGAGACAGATTAATTCCCTTTCCTCTTAGAAAAGTTTCAGCAACTAAACATACGCTTTGTTGACACCTTCCAGGTGTTCAAAGACCTAAAGCGTAGCAAGGCCTCTTATAAAATGCAACTAGAGAGCCTTTCAATGGAGAACATTTACAAAGAATACTTCCGCGACCCTTACTTGGAGTAGACCTAAGCTTTTGTTTACTTAGCAGACCCAATAGATAGCACCATTTCTCATTGTCGCTGAATGGGTAGGCCAAGTTAGAACATTTCACCCTCAGCGCTATTAAACATTACCTAGCTATTACAATATAATCTGTTTCCAAAAGAACAAGCAATCTGTTAGCTATTTTAATGAGCCATCAATATACCTTGAGCAATGAAAATGGTACATGGAAATGCTGTCTTCATAAGAGAAGAAGCTAAACCAGCCAGAAACATTCACCGGTACACATTTTCAATGCGAAACTTCACTCCTTTAACTTCCCTGAGCATAAAGCAAACTATACTGCTGGCTGCAAGAATGAATTACTCACGTGATTATGACGTGACACTGGGGGCGTTACCTATAAAAGGTGGTACCTAGCGGAGCAAAGCTTTGCGTTTTCTCAACAATTAGCCCAAAATTAAAAAAAGTAGCACAATAAAAGGTCCTAAATCTTCGTCCTGAGTAAGTTCATACCTAAATCAACGGTTAATTGTCAGTAATCTCCAAAATCAGTGAGTGTGACAGACAGACAGACAGGACGACTACTATAACCCTCGCACATGTGGCCTGAGGGTTAATTATGTCACGGGGTGTAGGAAGTCTTGAAGAGATTCATTGAATGGGTGGGAGAGTCCATAGCTACAGCTAACAGACTGGACCACGAGGAGTACACACCAGTCCTAGTGGCCCACAGTGGGTGTCCAGGCCTGCAAGGATGCCTGGAGTCTTAATCCACTCACAAGCCCAAGTCCTCATCTTCCATCACAAGTCTCGTTTAAACTCTTTGTCATGAACTTGTTTATAAATGCATGCATTGTATTATGATTCCTTAGTTACTCATTAACTCATTTTTTCATGTATTGACTCTATTTGGTCTTTGTTTCTTATATTAAACTAAATTATGATCTTTGGAACTTGGCTGTATCTAGTCATTGGGCTAAGCTGCGGGATTCCAGAGATAATCAGATACAAAGTCCAGAGCGTCTGTGGGCCTTACAACCCCACTGCTCTCTCATACAGCAAGACGTCTCTCTGGCAGGACGTGACCGTCCAGTGGGAATTGCTTAGATTTTCTTATGCTAGTCCACGAGGCCAATAAAATTTACTAAAAAGCAAGTTTCTAAATCTAGACCTACGCTACGTAGACATATTCAATGTGACGGTAGAGTTGGACTTGACATAGAAAGATTGTCTATGAAAAATGCTTACAAGGCTCTCTTCCACTCGTCATACGAAGGCCACAGAGCCTTGGCCGACGCTCAGGCTCGATGTAAAATATTCACCAAAGCCAAGCTGGATGTCTTCCTGAAGTTTATCCAGAACCAAGAGGAGATGATTGTCATGGAAGAACACAAGTATAGAAGTTCTGCAAGGCCTTGTTTGGCGTGATCGAGGCCTACGATCTGCTCACCAAAGGGATTACTTATGAGGTGATGGCTAGAGAGTACCGGAGATCTCTGCAAACATTTGAAACGTTCTTGAGAAATAAGTGTATGATTTATAAAGCCTCAGCAAATTGAACACTTCATGTGTCTGTACCAATAGCATCATAGAATCGGATCAACAAAGCATGCTATAAAATGACCCTTTACCTATGCAAGTGAAACACAATTCTATATGTTGTTTAGTGCTGACTATTACAAGGTCCCATTTATAATGTTGCATTTTACTACAATTGAGTGACACACAGGCGGCACTATAAAGGTTCATCCAACTTTGTCTCTCACACATTTGCTCATTCCTCCCCTCCGCCCCCCAATAGAGTAAAAAAAAAACCCAAAAAACAAAAAAAAAACCCAAACAAATGAAATTCACGCTTTGATAGGCTCTACTGGTTACATGAGTAGTTAACCAGCAACTAGCCCACTCAGCATCATTCTCTCTGACCCCTCAACCAGTGTCATATTTAAAGAGAGCTTAAAAAGGGGAGGAAAATACAAAAGTTAAACAAAACTACACCCATTTTAAACTCCACCAGACTAAGGACTTTAAAGGACATTCTTCACAGATATGGTATACGGCATTGGAAACAATTTGGGAAGAAAGAGGCTGCTATATTTCTTCTATGACTGTGAAGCTACAGACCTGGATGTGGAAGTAGACAGGATTGTTGAAGTAGCTGCAGTCATCCACTTGGCCAGTCTGAGGCCTCGGGTTCAACGAGAATTAAGACACAACGACAAGTTCTCCTCTCTATGTTACAGTGACAGAGAACTTGGAGAAGTGCCTCAAAGACTCACCGGCCTCACTAGAGATGACCTGAGAGATGAACCTCCATTAGAGGAAGTCTTGAAGAGATTCTTTGAGTGGATGGAAGTGTCCATAGCTACAGCTAACAGACTGGACCACGAGGAGTACACACCAGTACTAGTGGCCCATGGAGGAAATATTCTAGATTTTCCAATGCTGGTCAATGAAATAAATCGAATACCATTGGTCAAGAAAAAGTTTCATAGCCTAGGGCTGCGCTACATGGATACTTTTTCTGTACTTGCCGAATTAAAGCGTAGCAGAAAACTTAACGTAGACAAGCTAGCGATGAAGGCAGTCTATGAGGCACTTTTCTTCACGCCGTATCAAGGGCACAGAGCCTTGGCCGATGCCCAGGCCTTATGCAAGATATTCACTGAAGCTCAACCAGCCAATGACATAAGCATTTTTAGGAAGTATATTCAAAGTCAAGAAGAGATGCTCGTGATGAAAGAACAGGGTCGAAAATTCAAAGAAGCATCTATAGGCTTCGCGAAGGCATCTGAACTGTTAGCAAAGGAGATCACATATGAAAAGATGGCCAGACAGTACCAGACATCCCCTCACCACACCTTCAAATCTTTCTTAAGAATGGAGTGCCAGATACGTCACCCAAAGCAACAGCAAGAGATAATGAGCCACTTAAGACTATACTAAGAGAACTAGCAGACTTACCATTACTAACACTTGGTCATTTACACATCATGATTAAATGTTTGATACTATAGTCAGTCCAAGCTGTGTTGGCCAAAAGAAAAAACAACAACAACAACTTGAATTACTTCAAATTGAAGTAGCTATGAATTCGCATCACTAGTTAGTTCACTTGATTGTATTTAACATTGGGGCTATGTAAGAGGATCACATGGGCCACGGGAGGGGGCCATTTAGACTTTTCGTGCTGTACACTGAAATAACACTTATAATTACAGATTATGGGTGTGTATTACGTAAGCTATATATGCACTCTGACTAAAATAGAATCGACAGACTAACTGCCTACGAGGATTGTCCATAAGGCCCTGCTCAACATGATATGCATGTGGGACACTAACATGGGGCAGAAAGTGACATTTCCTATCATCACGTATCTAGGACATGTCAAATTCACACCACCTTTCCAGTAGAGGATGGGTTAAATGCTCTGTAAGTAGTCCTGTCCTCCACTGGTAAGGTGGTGAAGTTTGACATTCCTAAATTCATGATAGTAGCAAATTCCATTTTTTTGCCCTGTGTAATCCTTAGCTAATGCCTCTTGTGGCAATATCTCACTAATAACAACACCTCCCACCCACAAACACAGTGCAGATGTGATCATGAATATTTAAATAAATCACAAACATCGATTCCTCTGAAATGTTTGAACTTGCTAGTCCGACCCCCCCCAACGCTATCTCTCACCTCATGATTACAGGCTACCACTCTTATTTATGGCACACACCACACAAACTATCACAGTCACACAAACGAAACATATTTGGGGGGAAAAAATCACATTACTGACTGACACTATAAATCTAAACAATGGCCTTTGGTCTTGGCAGAAATTTAGAAGGAAAAAAGCCTCTGTACATCTTCTATGACTGTGAGACCACCGGCAGAGATGTGGAGACTGACAAGATTGTCGAAATAGCAGCGGTTGTCCACTTAGCTAGTCTGAAGTCTGAGACAAAGAGACAGTTCAAGAGGAACGCCAGCCATGAGTTTGTCTCCTTGTGCTTCTGTGACAAGGAACTCTGTGAAATAGCGCAAGAGCTAACAGGTCTAACTAAAAAGGACCTTCAAGATGAGCCTCCTCTGGAGGAAGTACTGAGGAGGTTCTTTGTTTGGATCTCAGAGGTCATATCTACTACTGACAGACTGGAACGAACTGAGCATGCTCCAGTCCTAGTGGCACACAGCGGCAATAGACTGGACTTCCCTTTGCTAGTCAAGGAGACAGACAAATTCCGTTTCCTCTTAGAAAAGTTTCAGCAACTAAACATACGCTTTGTTGACACCTTCCAGGTGTTCAAAGACCTAAAGCGTAGCAAGGCCTCTTATAGAATGCAACTAGAGAGCCTTTCAATGGAGAATATTTACAAACAATACTTCCGCGACCCTTATGATGGCCACAGAGCTCTAGAAGATGCCAGAGCCTTGTGCAAGATATTCTCTGATGCACCTCCTGCAGAAGAGATAGAGCTGTTTTCTAAATTCACCCAAAACAGTGAAGAGATGAATTTCTTGGAAGGACAAATAGAGAAGTTTCGTAAGGCAGCCATTCAACCTCCCAAGGCCACAGACATCCTAGCCAAGGGAATCACGTACGAGATAATGGTCAGAGAATACAAAAAGTCTCCCGGTAACTTCCGCATATTTTTGAGGGACAAATGCGGAATCAAGCGCCCCACGCGAGAATTAATGGAACATTTCGAAAGTATATAAACAATACGCTTGATATTCAATTTTGAGTTACTGTGTTTACAGTCCAATGTTAATTTTTAATTAAACAGTTTTGCTTTGGGTTTCAGACTTTACAATGTTCACACATAAAGTGTTGTCATAACAAAGATACGGTTAGTTAGTGGAAAGTACAGACCTACAAAATTCCCCTTCCAAATAAGAGCAACAAATTACTATCTACCCCCCCAAAAAACTCCCTATTTAGAGGGAAATTACCCAAAAAAATCCCTCAGCCCTTATGCACATGCCCAATACATTCCTTCCCTGCTAGACTCCACCCCAGCTGTAAGCACAAGCGCTATAAAAAGAACTTTCTCATTTAAACCAGAAAGCTGAGCTACCATGGCTACTGCTACCAGTCTTGGCAAAATGGCAGATAAGACCCCTCTGTACTTCTTCTATGATAGTGAAGCAACAGACAGAGATGTGAAGGTGGACAAAATCATTGAAGTGGCGGCCATTGTCCACACAAATACTCTGACACCACGGGCTAAAAGAGAGCTGACGAGGAGCGCCAGCCACGAGTTCTCTTCTTTGTGCTTCTGCGATAGAGAACTTGGAGAAGTGCCACAGAAACTCATAGGTCTGACGAAAAAGGACTTGAAAGATGAGCCTCCATTAGAGGAAGTCTTGAAGAGATTCTTTGAGTGGATGGAAGAGTCCATAGCTACTGCTAACAGACTGGACCACGAGGAGTACACACCAGTACTAGTGGCCCACAGTGGGAATATGCTGGACTTTCCTCTGCTTCTTCAAGAAGTTGACCGATCCCCATTGCTCAACAAGAAGTACAGCAAACTCAACATCCGCTTTGTGGACACATTCTACGTGTTCAAACACTTGAAACGAAGCATGCCATCGTACAATTACAAACTCAGAAACCTGGCTTTGAAGAACCTCTACCAAACATTTCTCCATGAACCTTACAAGGGACATCGTGCATTAGCCGATGCTCGAGCATTGTGCCAGATCTTTACTGAGGGTGAACCAGCCAAGGACATTGGCGTCTTCAAAAAGTATACTCTGGACAGGAAAGAGATGACAGCTGTTGAAGAAGACACACAAAAGTTTAAGAAAGCCTCCATCTATGCGGGCAAATCAGCCGACCTTTTGGCCAAGGGAATCACCTACGACACGTTGGTCAGGCAGTATCAAAGGTCACCAATGAGTTTTCAGGCGTATCTCAGGTCAACTTGCGGGATAAACCCAAAGCCAGAAGTAATTCAATACTTCAGAGCTCACCATTGAAGTTGTACGTGGGAATTCCAACTTAGCAGAACTTAGTGCCTTCATTTAACGTATGCCACTGTCTGATAAATAGATAGAAATAAATAGCTTATTGTTTGAAATATTATGATAAACTTTGAGTGCTGGGTGGGGAACACCCTTTAATAATAATTTAATGAAAAATTGTATTGTTTATATTTTTACAAATGCTAGAAAATAAATTATTGCAAATTATCACTATATATAATGTATTTCGGGTTATTTATTGACTCTCCCTAGTCCAGAAAAGCTGGTTCTAAAACTGGTAGCCATTACATATGTGCATGTGAGGATCTGAGGGAGGACACCTGATATGGCAGCTATTGGCATGACTACAGACGGACTAAGTCATCCCTACTTTCTTGGCATGCGGCATTCAATAGCTAGCCACGCATGAGACAGGCTGCCAACAGGACACAGATTAGGAAAATAAAACTTGTGTACTTTTTTCTTGACTCAGACTTACATGTGGAACAGAGATATACTTATAGGACCACGGGGTTTGTAAATGGTAGATAATTTGATATTCTGACTGACTTCCTACAACAATTCCACCCACCACGGGTTGTTATTCAATAAGGATGACGCAGCACTATGCTGGGAATTCCCCAATCCATTAACATTTACACTACAATAGCAACAATCGATACAATGGCGTATGGTCGTGGCAACAGATTGGGTCAGAAGAAGCCTCTGTTTTTCTTCTATGACTGTGAAGCTACAGACCTGGATGTGGAAGAAGACAGGATTGTTGAAGTAGCTGCAGTCATCCACTTGGCCAGTCTGAGGCCTCAGGTTCAACGAGAATTAAGACTCAATGACAACTTCTCCTCTTTATGTTACAGTGACAGAGAACTTGGAGAAGTGCCTCAAAGACTGACCGGCCTCACTAGAGATGACCTGAGAGATGAACCTCCATTAGAGGAAGTCTTGACGAGATTCTTTGAGTGGATGGAAGTGTCCATAGCTACAGCTAACAGACTGGACCACGAGGAGTACACACCAGTACTAGTGGCCCATGGAGGAAATGCTCTAGATTTTCTTTTGCTCGATAGAGCTATTCAGAGTTCTCGCTCACTCAAACGAACAGTTCATCGTCTCAACCTCCGCTACCTGGACTCCTACCCTGTCTTCATAGAACTACAACAAAGAAGAAAGCTTCAAGTCAACAGATTGAATCTACAGAACATCTATTCCACTTTGTTTAGGTCACCTCTAGAAGCTCACAGAGCACTAGCTGATGCTCAAGCTCTCTGTCGAATCTTCTCTGAATCTCATCTGTCCAGGGAGATAAACGTCGTACTTAAATTCATTCAAAACAGGGAAGAGATGTCAGAAATGGAGAAACACCTGAAAAATTTTGAGAAAGTTCCCATAAAGAGATTTTTGGCTTACACAATTCTGGCCAAAGGAATCACCTACCAGGTAATGTGCAGAGAGTATGGAAGGAACCCAGAAGGTTTTCGTGGATATTTGAGAAGATGCGGAATTAATCGACCTAAACCCCAGCAGATTGAACACTTCAGAGCCATGCAATAACTTCAAAAGAACAAACAAATTTTGAATGTCTTAATTTTCTTACGTTGATTATTATTATTTTGTACTTATATAATATATTAGGCTAGTATAGACATCAAATAATGAGGTGGCACTCCATATTAGGATTGATGTCCCTTTACCCATAAGCACAATACAAATACAGTAAACCCCAAGTATTTTAGCTAACACCTTTCATGAGAAAATGAATGGATTGATTGAGACCTTAAGGAAGCAAAAACCAAAAACAAACAAATAAAACAACAACAAAAAAAAAAAAAAAAAAAAAAAAACTAAGCTACAAAATTTCTCCTTTTTTTCCTTTATTGTCGTTCATGCTTAAAAAATACCCTATTACATATACGTACAAATCTGCCAAACACATTCTAAAAGATACCCACCTTATACACAGTTGCCATAATATATAGTTTTACTACAGTTCAATCAAATCATCAATTATTTGCTTGCAACTCCAAAACTCCTTTCCTCCAACCCCACCCACCCCTCAAACCCCTCCCAGCCCACTCACAGCCTCCAGTTTCTCTCTGGTATCTCTGAGTTCTTTGTCATGAATGGTATACTCCAGAGACCTCCTCATCTTGTCCCACTCCTGGTAGGCCTTCAGTTCCTCCTTCTCTTCCTCTAATGTAGACAACCTCTCTTCTATGTAAGTGATCATCTCCTCTATCTTCTCTCTCTTCACCTCTAAACAACAGGAACAAAGTAAACAATGTAATATAGTAGTAGTAGTAGTAGTAGTAGTAGTAGTAGTAGTAGTAGTAGTAGTAGTAGCAGTAGTAGTAGTAGTAGTAGTAGTAGCAGCAGCAGCAGTAGTTTATTTGTCTCCATCATCAATGGAAAAAAGCATGAGTGACATTTTAAACAGCTCATGGGCAGCCTAGTGTACTGAGATAAAAACAAAAAACAAAAACACACAACAACAACAACAAAAAACTTTTATATAGGCAGTATATAATACTACACTTGGACTTGGGGCATAGTGAGATCCTGAGCATAAATTAGAGCCTCAATATACAATACATGTGTATGTATGTATGTGTGTGCACATATGATGGTGAACAGGAAAATCGGGCACAACACGGCACATGTAAATGTTGGGACAAGATCTATTTATTTCTCAAATTTAAAAAAAGCATTGAGTGAAATGGTTAGGACATGCACATCAGCAGCGGTGGAATGCCTGGATGTCGGACTAGTGTGCAAGTGATGGGGTTTGCATTGTGTCTGATCTTCCTATAGATTGTCACACACACACACATACACACACACACTACTAACACACAATTCTGGAGTCATTCCAGACCTGTCCCCATACATACCCGTTTCCTTGAGAATAGCTTTACTCTCTTCCTTCCTCTCGTCATACACTCGCGTTCCTGCCACCTCTCGCAGCAGCTTCAGTCGCTGCACATCAGGAGACAGAGCCAGCTGGTTGATCTGGAGTGTGTGTGTGTGTGTGTGCGTGTGTGTTTGTGTGTGAGTACATGCGCACATACATAACATGATGAAGATGAGATACCGGAACAAAAGAATAGTCTGTTGTAGTTTTACATACAAGTTGACATATGTTCATTCCAAGGAAAGAATAATACTCGGTGAAGTGTTTCAATCATAAAGAAAGGATGATTATTATTTAGTAAATGTCTATCCACATATCACGGATAGAAGAACAGAAAGGCAGAGAAACAGGAGAAGAGAGCTCAATGGTCGAGTAAAATACAACAGGTGGGAAAGCTGGCTGATGTAAACTAGTTTAATAAAATAAAGTGGAAGAGGATAGACAGAATGGCTTTGCTATTCATTTATAATTAGTAAAATAAAATTATTACACATCAAGTGCCACTGTGTGGCGAGTACTCGCAACTATAGCAACAATGGTCAGCACTCAGTAACATAACAGCTAAGACGTTGTTGAGAAAACTTATAAAAAAGAAACATGTCACATAAAAACTCAGCCCAACGTAAACCAAGAGAAATTAAGTACCAGGCATTAATAAATAAATACATATATGATAGTACTTGGGAAAAGGGACCAATTGCGTTAAAAATTGGAAGAAAAAAAAAAAAAGAAAAAAAAAAGAAGAAAAAAAAAAGAGTTATTTATACCACTGTGTAGAGCACTTCCTATGGAGTATTTTGATACCAAGATTATAGGCAGGCGCTGCCTGGTTCACTAAATATATGCGCTGCAATCTAGCCAACTTGAGCACAGTTAATTCGAGAAAACTGCAATTAAAACTTCTTATTCAATTTCTGGCGGAGTTAACGTTGAATTCCGTAATCTAACAGGAAGTCCATGTTATGGATTACACAAGACGTTTACTTATGCTAGGAAAATGGAGGCGCTCAGCTGAACAGCAATAAGTTATAGTTGGGGCCGCTTACTTCGTTGATGGGGGAGGCCTTACTCAGTTCAAAACCTATGTTGCGTGAGGGTACTAAACAGGTATAACTTTAAGTAGCAGTAGATGCATTTTGAAATAGTTTTGCGGGCCGTTTTTGTGTTATTTTTCTGATTCCAACAGTTTGATAATATTGTAAATCATGGTACCTGTAATACAGTCACCCTGGCTTACTGTATTTTACTTAGACATTCAGTTAAGTGATCAATTAGCTTAGCTTTGTTAGTTCACTGGCTAGCTAAGTTCAGGATTTTATTTTTTTGGAACTAATGAACAATGAATAACAATAGGAATCTTAAATCAATGAACCAAAATGATGGACTTTCAAAATGTGTTGCCTTCTCTTGTTGCAGTGTGACAGAAGTCCTCATCATCACTGATATCTGTGTCCAGTCTGAGACTTGCTGATTCTTCCAGTGTCTTCACAATAATAGTCCCAGGAGAACCTCCTTGTGTGCAGAATCCAACTTCAAGACCCCATAAATAGCCACATCAACTTATATAGCTTGATTATTCACGTTTATTATATTCCATTCTATTGCTACAATGCTATAACAAAACTTATAAGAATGTCTGGGTAATTTGTTGCTAGGCAGCAAATTGAACTCGCCCACGGTTTTCAATTACTCGCGGGATAGCCATGCACGCACGGAAGGGTGTATAAAAAAAGAGTAAAAGGTGGCTGTGTTCAAACGAGGCGCTTGGACCTTTAACAAAGGTTTCAGCCACTCAAATTAGGTGTCAGTGTAGCTAAAGGATAGGAGATACCAGCAGGCTAATAAAAAGAAAATCATAAAAATAAAAAAATTTTTTGTTGGTGTTCAGACTGTACTGTACATTTTTTATTTTACGTAATTGTTCCCTTTTCCCATGCACTGTCACATATACTAGACCTGAAGAGTTTCACTCACTCTCTCACACGTCAATTTAACTCGAGGTGGGAAGCATACAACTCTCACTAGACTCCCTCTTCACTACATGTAGTGCATAAACACCAGCAGAACAGCTGCAATCAATTCCTAACATTTTAAATTATTTACATTTACAGGATAGCCTCTGGTCTCAACCAGAAGAGTTCAAACTGTCAACAAAGGGTTTACCCTATCAATTGTCATTGAATACAAGTAAGGTTCCCCCATAGTAAAGGTTTCCCCATAATATCTGAGATAACCAACACCAAGACACACCTTCCCTTGCTTGACGATGTAGTATGGGTTGCTCCTGGAGAAGCCGGCACTCTCCAACAGGTTCATCACATCACTCTTCCTGCAGTACATTAAATACTCTCTTTTCCCTCATAGAAAATCATACCCATTACTATATATAGTAAAGGCGTTAATTATTCAGTAATTAAAGCCAGCTGGCTCATTCCATCTATATAGGTACAATAATAAGTAAGTTGATCTGGTTGGTGAAGTCTAATTCCTTTCCTGATGGCATACTACACATTATTACTACAACTATCAATTCAATGCACAAGCAATCACTTTACTACACTCAACAAAAACATCCTTTCAAATCATCAAGGAACAAAAAACAACAAAAAACAAAACAAAAAACCAACAATACTTCAAGCATACACATCCTCACAAATTATCACGGTTACCATGGTTACTTACGTGACGTGTTTCTTGTCCATATAGTAGGAGTCCTTCTTTGCACCGATCACTCGACGTATGGACACCTCCTCCCGGTCAATCTGTCACCACATTACAACAACAACAACAACCACTTGGTTTAGACATACCTGAATATCAAGGGGGCTTGGTATTGTATTCAATCATCTACTTGTGTCCAACAAAAAAAAATCTTGAAGACTGATTTATCTGAAGCTTTGCTTGTAGTTTGAAAATTGACAATGTTCTTTCGAGCCAGATCTATTCTCTAGGACTTATATGGAACACTTATGGCAACGCCCACTTAAAATCACATTGTGGGTATATTACAACCCTGCCATTCTCTTTGTTACTACCAGTTGAATTGAATTGAAAAAACAACAACAAAAAACAACAACAAAAAACAACAACTATTGTTTGGAAAGGGAATATGAAGATTAGGAAAGAATGGTGTTCACTTTATTGAACACTTGCAGTTGTCAGATAACTGACTTTCTACAATATTCACAAAATGGAGGACTAGCTACATCTCCTCTATTCGGCTGAAGTGGTAGTTTGCTATGTAGTTGACTTTGTAATACTCAAAACTGTTGGCATGCACTCAAGTGGTTATTTTCTTTTTGTCTCAAACCATTTTGCCGTGCAGCTAAGCTAAGCATCAAAGCATTGAGGGTTTGCTCCAATGGTGCTTTATTTAGAATAGCTAGGAATAGCCAAATAGCATAGGCTACATGAAACAGTGTGTATGTGCGTGTGCGCGCATGTGCAAGTGTTAGCAGACACTTTCATTTTGTGATCGCATTAGAGTTGCTAAAGTAGGAAGTGATTCTTAGTGATTGGAACAGGGTTGCTTACTGGTTGGTTTATATGTTGACTAACCTGAAACCACGTAAATTTCTTACTGAAATCTGTTTGCTTGGCTAACTGCAGGCAGCCACACATTACTATAGTACAGGAGCACTGTATTGCGTCACTAAAATTTGGTGAGTTTGAAGCTATAGGCGGGGTCCCTGGGGTTGGGGGAACCCAATGTGAATGTTGTACCATTTGCTGCGAAATATAACGTAATTTTTCTAGCGCAGCAAATTTCCAACCAGCAAGAAAGTGCAGGCTTGAGGTGCTTAATAAATGTGTGGTCTTTAATTTTAATGGCTTTAGCAAGCACTCAACTTTTCTCAGCGCCACCACACAAATTCAATATGCCAGAATGGTATATATTCATTAAGGTTGTGTTACTATAGAGAGCTTAACACATTGGGTAGTGATCACATGATCAAAACTATTTTAAAGTCCAAGACTCATTCATGTTAGATTGTGAAGGCGAAAGGAAGACACCACAACCTATTGTGAAAGTATTTTTTTGCTCCAACAACCAATACCTATAAGAGATGCACATCTCTACATACATACCTGTCAACCATCACAGGTATGTAGTCAAGTCCAATTTTGTTTGTTTTTCTTAGCCTCAGGTGGTACACAACAAATGAAAACCAAACAGATATAAACAGAAATACTAAGTAATGAAAGGCAGAGAATTAAAGAAGAAGAAAGTTTCCTTTTCTACTTTCATTTTGTAGCAGTTCACAATACACTATATTCTATAACAAAGTCCGGCTTACGGGTATCCTGTTGTCAGAGTTGTCAAATATCATCTCCACAAATGCGGTTACGACACGAGGCCCTGTTCCCTCCTACACAACATTAATTAATAAGTCACAAGTGACATTAATTTAAAAAAAATCAATTCATCTAACTTATGTCCACACTATTCACATCCTAATTGTATTTCTAGGAGTGCTTTCACTTTAACAGCGAGAAGCTAGCCATGCTGTATTTCATATAATGTATTACATGGATTTGCAATTAATAGGCGTAGGACGAGAGCTTACTATGAGCAAGAATTGACCAGAGATTTTTAAAAAATTGCAAAAATTCTAGTCTCTCGCCTTGAATGTTCTTGAAGCTCAAGTACAATGTTTAGCAGCATACTGAAGTCACGTGTATTGCACCTTTAACAACATGCTGATTAAATCAAACGACTTTCGCGTTTTAACAACACATTGAAGAGAAGTAAGGTCAGTTCATTCCAAGACTAGCCTCCCTTATAACTAGAGGGACTTCACTGAAGGGTTCCCCCTTCATAGTATTAGCTCGCCACTGACTATAACTACTATAAGATGTCATTCTACTTACATGAAGAAGCTGTTGCCTCTCTTCCGGCCTCATGTGACTAAATTCATCACTAAGAACAAACTGAATGGCTACAAGACAGAAATACAACCAATACACAAACAGAATAGCACATCAAGAGAAAAGAGACAATTGAAATACAGACTTGATGATAAAAATGCATGGTCAGCTTTTAACAATCCAAGGGTACACTGTCTAAATTATGCCATATAGTACAAGGAAATAAACTTACCAAAGAAGAAGTTACTTTTCCCAGACCCATTTCGGCCAACTAAAAATTAAACAGAAATAACAACACAAGTTACAGCTAAACAAAACTGAATTTCTTCGTCTGACCAAATGGTTTTAACTCAAAGATTTCTACTCTCCAGTATCACTCGGTCCTCACAAATACTACTTAATGTAGTCATGACTGAGTCCATGAATACCATATGCTATACACTGATGCTATGAATCCAGCTAGTCACATGTAACTACTAATAAATATCGTGTGCCGTAACAAATGAAATACCAACAAACTCACTGATGACATTGTGCTTTGGACTGAAAGGTTCTATCACAGTCTGATCTCTGTAGCTACGAAAGCCCTGAATGATCACCTGTTAAGTGAGAATACTCTAAAGATGGAACAGGAAAAACAGAAAAGACGAGTTCAAGCTTTCTACCTGTTTGATATACATTCCTGGTTTTTCGAAACGGATCTGGAGGAACCAGTTAAAAACTCCAGAAAGCTGTGCTCCAGAGAGTATAAACCTGAAGTATTGAGATGAAAATGGCGATAGAAGACTGCAAAGGAGGTACTCACTTTCCCGCCAAATTGAACTTTTTTCTTCCCAGATTTGAAGGTAAGGTATCGCTGAATGTTCGCGCCAAGCGTTTCGGATATTTAGATCAGGCACAGTGTCGTCAAAGAAGGAAACCATAATGCATTTCTACTCAACAAGCAGTCTGTCCATCATATGCTCTGTAATAATTTTGGTGATATTGTTATTTGTTTGCTGTGAAGAAGAGGAAGATGACTATCTCCAAAATTACGAAACGGGGAAGTTTGTGCCTACCAGGGAATGGCAGGAAGTGAAGAGAGGTCAATCGATTCCTGCTGGTCTGCATGTACGAATGAACTTACAGACTGGTCTCAGAGAGGCAAAGCTTATGGAGGAGGATGAAGATGATAATACCAAAGTGGAGCAAGTGGTAGTTGAAAGCAGAGGAAACAGAGGAGGAGAGACAGGCCAAAATAATGAGTATGATGTACCATATGGAACAAGCGACAGAAGGGGTGTGGTTAACAAAAAGACCAAAGTCTTCAGTACAGAACAGCTGCAGGAAATGCTTCAAAATTTAAACAGCGACTCGAATGGCCAGGTACAAAGAATCGCATCAGACACTTCTCATTCTCATTCCACAAGTCCCCATTCCAGTACCGCAAAATCCACCGGCAACACAGATGACAAGCACGTCACAGCCAAATCTATAAAAGATCTTCCAATAACATTTCACCGTGACGTCGAGGTTATGATGAACCTTTCCCGCATTCTTGCAGACAACTCGTCCAACATAATGGAGATTTGCAAAGCTCTGGAGGAGATGGAATACTACGTCCATCAGATAGACAACGCCAGGGACCTCAATGTCATTGGCGGTCTGGTACTGGTCGTCAGACTGCTGAACCACACCCACCCTGAAGTCAGGAGTTGGGCTGCCCATGTGCTGGGCTCTGCATCGCAGAGGTAATTAATATACAGCATAGCTTCAGTGAGTCTATTCCTCCTGTTGCTAGACATGTAGATCAGTTCTGGCACCATTTAATTGTCAGTAAAACACTTTCTGGTCATTCTATTCTGTCTGAAAGAGGAAAATATTGAATTCTGAAATCTTCAAAGTTTCCATACTAAGTATGATTTATTTTCCCAGTACACATGAACTGAAAAAAATTCTTGTATTAAAAAAATGTTGATATTAGAGAACAATTATTAATTATTATTATTATTATTACTATTATTATTATTACTATTATTATTATTATTATTATGCATATATCCTTTACTTGTAATTGTTATAGTGCACAAGTGAGCACTATTAAGAGATGCCTCTAGCATGAACTCTTACAAGTCCCCACAGTAGTGTGCTGGCTTGAGTGGCTCCAGTAGCTATAGTAGTTTAGTTTAGCTAAGGACATTGTCATTTCCTTAAGTGACACCCACAAAGATACTCTAACACGATGGAAGTCACAGTAAGTTGTTAATTCTCACAAGGTCAGCTGTTGGAAAGTAACTTAACATAAACCTATCAAAGGCGATTAGCAAGAGAATTGTCATCACTTCATATTTGGTGCATAGTGGGGAATGTGAGATATTTTATCTATTCATTATAATAATAATAATAATAATAATTTAGCATGAGCTTATTAATAAAATGTAAGAGAACCTCTGAAAACATTAACTCCTCTCATTTCCCATATTTCTTATTTTACATTTAGCAACCCGATGGTTCAAAGACAGACTTTAGACTACGGAGCTCTGAAGCTGCTGAGTTCCTTGCTGGCCACCACACAGCCAGACTTGGTCCAGAGAAGAGCTCTATTTGCACTCAGTGCTCTATTGAGGGGCAACACAAAGGAGCAGCTGCAATTCATCAAGGATTACCATGGCCTGGTGGAGCTAGGACAGACCTTTCTGGCACGCAGCAATGCTGTTCAGCTGAAGGCAGTGGTGCTGCTCACTGACCTGCTCAATGATGAGGTAGCTGATGTAAAGTAAGGGATAACTGGGGTTTAAGTCATGTGTTGAAAGTTGTATGGACTGACAGTTTAATAAGAAACTGTAGTGCTATGAATGCTGACTGTCACTCTGCTGATAGTTGTGTTCCTAGGTTCCTGAAGGCACAAATGAGCTGCTGACCACTTCAACACTCCATTGTCCAACCCCGACTCTGAAGGGATTTCTATTCTTGACTTAGAACTTGAGTGGCACTAGGCCCGCCCACATGCTTCAACTAGTATTCCCCTAGTGCACTGCATTATGTGTAATACAGAGAAATGATGATTCAGAAAGTGTCTATAGTTACAAGAAATAAGTAATTCAGTCATTCTCGGCTGAAATAATTATAATAATAGGAAAATGTTCTTGTTCTAACAGCCAATCAAAACTTAACCCGACATTTCAAATTAACATATTGGCTGTTAGAACGAGAAAAAGTTGCTAAAAATTTTGCTAAGTGAGACAAATTTGTAAAATGATCAACACGTCTCTTCGTCTCTTGATCATTGGCACAGCAACAAAAACTTTCTGAATATTGTGATGCTGACTGGTAAAGTATCATCAAGGTATACCACATCATGTAACGACAGTGTTCATTGTATTATAGGCACATGACTAATGAAAAAGGAATATTCAATTACTTATGCAGTCCTTATACAATCATTTCAATTAACAGGCACTTTGGGATCAAGAGGGTGTGGCTATTGAAGTCATCATAGCTCTGAATTAGTGTATTTTTTTAATGATTTTCTCACCTCTGCCAAAAAAAATTTATTCACCCCCTAATTTGTCCCAATTAATTAAGATGCCCCAATATCTAAGACTCCAGATAAGGGAAACATAACATTATACAACTGCTTCAATAAATATGGAATGAGAGTAAATTATAAAGCTGATTTTATAACAAGCGATTTTTTATTTAAATGTTTTCCGAGCATTTCTGCTTCATATTAACCACCTTCTTCTTCAGTTGGCCGAGTTTCCAAATGGATGCATAGCCTCTCCTTTCTGCCTTGCTGCTATAGCTGCTGCTGTAGAGAGACTTAGACTGATAGCCGCCTTGACTAAAGCCACCTTGATTCCTACCGGGTCTTCCTGGAATAAATCCTCCCGCCTTGAACCCGCCCATGCTATTACTTGACCCTCCTCCCATCATCATTGCTTGCGTCATCCAGTTTTGAATGGCGGAAATGACTACCCCAATGATGCTTTCCAGCGTCTTAAAAACGCTGAGAGTTTCCCTGGAACACATCTGTTGTTGACCGGCCAGATTTGCCTCAGGCAGCAGTGCACTTCCAGCTTCGCTATTCAGTTGAGAGATAAACTCAAAGACTTCTTGGAGTAAAGCTGCTCCAGTGTCTTCTCTAGTCAGACTGCCAGTGGACTGTTGATCATCCATGCCAGCTTGCTCCTTGCTGGCTAGTGCCATAGACAGGAGAATTGCACCAACTAAAGCTGCTAACATTTTTGCCATAGCTTTCTTATACAGTAAAAGTGACTTGAGAGTTTGCTAGAGATACCAAAAAAACTGAACAAGTTTCCGTTTCTGCTGTATGTCTGCACTGTCCCAGCTTTTATAATATATTTTAAAAACACTTGTCAGCATTTTTTTGAATTTCACTAGCAATAGAGACATACTTCCCTATCAAATTCACAGCTGCTTGCAACACACAGAGATATGTTTTATAACAAGTTTCCAATATGGCCGTACACAAGATGAGTATCTTCCTCTAGATACGTTTGCTAAACTAAATTGACTTCAGTACTGTCACTGAAGCTCTTAAAGACGGACACTGTGTATGAAGTGGGAACCATGTATAAAGAAGGCAATATGTGTATATAGCAGACACCATTGGTATCAATTTGTTCCCAAACTTTGCAGGTTCCTAAAATTATTATGCCACATTTTACAAACTTCTGTCATTCCCTAGCAGACCAAGGACTAGCAACACAAACTGGGACCACCTACCTGGCCACTGTACGCAACATGCATATCTCAGATGGGTCTGCCAGACCTCAGGCAGGGGTCCTGAAGAGGATCCAATTAGGTATCAAGAGGACAAGGGAGAAAGAGCTAATGTTGAGTTATTAGGAACAGATAGAAGACCACCTGGACCCCGAGACCACCTGGACCCCCAGACCTCTCCAGATGAACATAGATGGCATATTCACAAGTTGTGACCCAAACTAGCTAATAGGCTAGCCAATGTATTTCATCGAATGCTTAGATAGAGGAGGAAACTGATGAACATCGTAAAGATAACTCTGACCATTTTGTTATGTGTCAGTGTCATTCTCAGAGACCAGCTTTTTAAGAATTGATTTATATTTTGCAATGGGTTTCTATCAGCTTTCTATTTTCATAACTGGTAGTCTTTTGTGACATCTTTTAGCAGTAACAATTCCATTCTTGGATGTGTGGAACAGCAGTGGTTGCATTCTACCATCCAAATGCCGGACATCTTAATCTTGAACCCATAACACCCCAATAAAGGATGCTCCCAAATAAAGGACAGTAGAGCATTGTCCCAAAGTGTCCGATATTCAGATAGTTTACCACATGTGTTTGTTGTTTACCACATGTGTTTGTTGTTTACCACATGTGTTTGTTGTTTTTGTTTTAATTTTATCTCATTGTGTTAGATGTGAAAGACAACTTGCAACTTTTATTCACCTTCTCAAATTTCCATGATTAACTCTAGATTTAGGGGCTTCCTTCTATTATCGACTAATAAGCATTTTGCAACTGGTGTGTGTGTGTGTGTAGCCGATTGGCACAGATAATTATAGCTCTAGTGGGCATCATCTAGAACTCTCTGTCCTGGTCCACAGTGATGTATTGAGCTCTGGTTGGTGCAGCAACGTCCCTGAACTCACCAGGTCCGACCATGAGCTGTCAAGAATAGAGAAGGGTCTCTTGGCCATGGAGCTACTTGTGTCTACATGTGGATTTGCCAGAGAAGTTGGTCCACTAAAGGAACTGGAGGAGAAGCTGGAAAGCGACGACTCTGACTTCTCCCGGCAATTGTTAAACCGTTGTCGGGCACTGCTCAGATCAATACGTGCACACAACTCAGAATTATGAAACTTTAGTCAACTCTACAAGTAAACATCACTCTAATTAAACATCACTCTAATTAAGAATACTTCTTATACAATTATTTTATTTATTATCAAATCAGCATTTATAATACAACATGTGTGTGTGTGTGTGTGTGTGTGATTCTCCCACCTTGTCATGGAGTAGAGTTGGTTCCACATGGGTTATTTAAGTGCTGAGTACTAACCTTTATTTGTTAAATTTGTTTTAGTTTCTTGAGGGCACTCGGTGTGTGATACAGAAGGGGTGGGGGGGGTGGGGGGCACAGGGACTTCTTCCCGCCTCCTTTTTTTTTTTTTTTTTTTTTTTTTAAATCACAAAGGCTTCCTCAATATTACATAAGGAATAATTTTTCTAAAGTTACAACTTAAGTGCTCTGGTTTCACTGTCCGATGACATCCAAATATTCATATGGGCAGTGGGTAAAGGGTCTGGATGCTCACATTTTATTTCACTCCTAAAAAGCACTAAATAAGACTCGTGGGAATTTTGCTGCATGTGTGCACTCATCTCAACATATATAGCTCCACCCTCTAACTCTAATATCTTCCCCCAAATCCTGGCACTGTAAAGGACAATCAAGACTCAATAGAACTAACAAACTTATTAAGTTATTTATTCCTGCAATGCCTGCCAAAAGTTAATATGAGAAGCAAAAGTTGATTGACAAGTTACCCTGGCAACAAACCCTTGTGACTTGTGAACACTCTTTCTCCAATGCCCCAAAACTATTTAAGTAACTAGCGATTATGTAAATGGTTGAAAATTTGCTGTAGAAATGTAGTCCTCTAGTGCTCTTGCTCAACTCTGTTGTTTGAGTTAATGAGAAACCTCTTCACTGCAGCTGAGGAAGGTTGAATAGAGTCAGTCTTAACTTACACACTTTAGCCCTATCAAGAAACCATTCATCTTTCCACCAGCAGGGACATCTAGCTATCCCTGAACGGTCTACAATACATATATTCAGCTACTTTCACCTATTCCTTAAAAAATAAAATAAATAAAAAGTTTTTTTTATCTCTGCCTAGATGTAGATGTAGTTTAGTAATTTATCTAGCTAAACCACATTCACAATGACTTCAATTATTCTTCACATTTTTGCTCTATAATCACTTTTTATTCCCTTTCCAAGGCATGAAAAATGTTAACCACCAACCACCACAACAAGGTAACCCCTGCCCCCAAAGATAACCAGACACAAAAAAATGTTTTTATTGATACTTGCTTAACAGAGTCAACTACAACAGTACAACTTCTGATATAAAAGTATACATTTGATCTTGTAAAAATGTTCACACATAGTGACAGGTTGCTGTTCTGATGAGTGTGCAGGTCAAAGTGGCTGGTCATGTGACGTGTGCATGTGAAAGAGAAGAGGAGGGAGAAAAACAAGAGTCATGGGTCGGAAATTAAAACAATGTAAACTAAAAGTACTGAGATGGTCAGGATGCGATGGACAGTTCATTGAGCACGCTCAGTTGTTGTAAACTTGATACAGTTGTGCTGCTACGAACTTCAGAGACAACTGAACGGACCTGTGTAATGACAACAACAAACAATATACAACTAGCAACTCGCATATTAATTCCCTGGACAATAAGTTTTAAAGCTCAGCCCATATTGTAGTACAAATGGTATTTTTTAATCAGTTCAACCAGCCTCAAGTAAAGATCCAACAGTGAGCACTCGACTGCAGACTCCTTTCATTATACTTAGATGTCTGTGACTGTCGGGTTGTTATCCAAAAGTGCTGAGTGCTTATTTTTGGTGGTATTTTTCCTAAGGTATGCTATGTAAATTATGGCACCTATTGTTGCCACTGACATTGCTAAAGAAGACTTACTACTTAAGTAGTTATGATGTTCTACTACTCAAGTGTTTAGTGGAAATAGGAGCTAATAATATTTGAGCTGTACAATACTGCGAATTAAAAAAAAATCAAGTATATGGTCTTGTAAGATAGACAAATACTGCAAACTAGCTAGTCGCTGTTTTAACTTGAACATGTGGCAAATTAATCGACAGTACAGACTCCCCCAGTGTAATGGAAAATTCTATGAGAACAGAGAGTGGCTTGCTAGCTCCTCCATACAAATAAATGTCCACATTCAAAGAAAAGACTTTCCGCATCATGACCCCACCCCCTCTCCCTTCCCCAAGCTCATTGACTAACCAGATGTGTGAAGAATCCTGTCTCCTTGGACTTCTCCATGTACTTATCGTAGTGGTCCAAGTTGTCCTGTAGCTTGAGAGTCAGAGTGTCATAGTTACTTCTGACTACCTCCAGCACCTACACACACCACACATCACCAGTATATACATGTAGTATTCTCATCTAATCTATTCTATTCTGTTCTGTTCTATTCTGTTCTATTCTGTTTTATTCTATTCTATTCTGTTCTATTCTGTTCTGTTCTATTCTATTCTGTTTTATTCTGTTATTCTATTCTGTTCTATTCTATTCTGTTCTATTCTATTCTGTTCTATTCTGTTTTATTCTATTCTGTTCTATTCTGTTCTATTCTGTTCTGTTCTATTCATTCTGTTCTATTCTGTTCTATTCTGTTCTGTTCTATTCTATTCTGTTCTATTCTATTCTGTTTTATTCTCATCTAATCTATTCTATTCTGTTCTATTCTATTCTGTTCTATTCTGTTTTATTCTATTCTGTTCTATTCTGTTCTATTCTGTTCTGTTCTATTCATTCTGTTCTATTCTGTTCTATTCTGTTCTGTTCTATTCTATTCTGTTCTATTCTATTCTGTTTTATTCACTCAATGGAAATTACAACAACGCACTAAACCTCAATTCCACTCTTAAATTTAAGGCGAGGATGGAAAGACCTCGCACTGTTGACATGTTTTCGAAACTAATACATAACTATTATGAATTAAAACTATATATTATATATTAATGTAACATAGTAAAGATTGTCTCTATAATTACTAAATAAATTAAAGAAGCTGATTTTTTTTCCCTCGTCAAAATTATTGATTACAGCACAGGCATAGACTTCCCCATTAGTTAGAACAGAGAGAGAAAAATAAAAAGCAAAATATAATTTAATCTTCCGGAGACAATGCCTGGACAACTTCTGTAACCTCACGCTGATACTTAACCTACACGACCCCCTTCCCACTGCCTGAAGACCCCTTAACACACCAGGCGCTCCTTGTTCAGTGTTGATGACAAACCACTTCATGGTCCACTGACCACGCCTTCTATCTTGGGCTGAAAGTGCGTGCCAATGGAACGGACGTCAACTACATCCGACACAAACCTCCGAGCAGATCCGAGAAATCCACTACCAGAGATTATAAACTCAGGGCTGACGTCACAATTAAATACACCAAACAGATACATAAACACATTTCTTTCTATTAGCAAAGCGGGTGGGGGGGGGGGGGGGGGGGGGGGGAGAAGAGCTAAATCTAAAATTTCTGTTTTGATGTTTGTTATAGAGTATAAGCTCACCACTATGTTGATGAACTATATATAGTAATATTTACTATTGAACAATTAAGTTATAAACGATGTTTTAAATAAATGTTCAATAATGTGTTGCTGTCTTCCGCCAGTTTATAGATGCTTTATTTCACAAGCTATATGTGGTCTTTTCAATATTATAGATCACTAGATCAAGAGCAAGCACAGATTATTATGTATTTCCAGCTCAGAGGGCGCAACACTAGGGCTGAAAGAAGAGTGAGAACTGCCCACCAGTACAACCCCTTACCCAATTGGTTGGTGCTCACCTATAGTATAGAGATCCTCGAACACTTTGCTGACTCTGATCAGCTCATAGTAGAGCTCATCATACGTGGATGGACTGGGCAGGAAGTTGTCTCCATACGTGATGAATAGGTTGAACACTTTGATGATCTTTACCAAACAGAAAATGTTGTTATTATCATCATGCCTCAATACAAAACAAACACACATACTCACCTCATTGGCCACCACAAATATGTTGTGCTGTTGCAGGAGAACACTTTCTGACGCCACGAAAAACTTGAGAATACCAATGAGAGCTACAGGAGAGATAAAGAAGAACGAATTGCATACTGAGATAGTAGTATTTAGATGGAAAAGTTGGTAAAGGGTAGTTACACTGCACATTACTGTACATGCCTAAAGCACCCATGTAAGTTTATCATATCATCATCACATTCATCATCACTTTACCTGACCACAATCCTTTCCATTTGTACGTCAGTCGAACTTTGCACCTCTTCTGATAGCAGAGCATACGATGGACAATCCCTACTGCTATCCTAATGGAGGAGGAAAGAGAACAACACAGAAATGTGAACACATCTAGTAAAACTCAGCTAGATGAGGTGAAGTAGATCTCTATTATTCCAGCTACTACCACTTGATAAATAGACAGTTACGCTAATCTGATACAATGCAGAGCTTAACACATGTACACACACACACATACACATACACACAAGCATATACACAACAATGTAAAATACAATGCACACTCATGTTTCTCTACCTGTACAAGTCTGTCTGGAATGTTTTCGACAAATGGCTAGTCATAAAATCAACTACAAGATCTACAAAGAAAAAATGACATACTTTAATATAGCACAACACACACACACTCACACACACACACACACACACACACACACTCACACACCTAAAAGAGGACAAGCTAGAGGCAAAGATTTCACATTGACTTCTGACTTGCCACCTTTGCGAACTGACTGAATAATAGCAACAACAACAACAACAACAAGTTAGTACTGAGCCTGCTCCCAGGTATGTAAGACTTGAGACTCACTGATTTGTGCAGTGTGACGGGGAAGGTGATGTTGGGGTCATGGAGGAATGCATTGGCGTACTGGTCCTACAATAATACAGACAAGTTCACATGGGCTTGCCACACCCACACTGTCACACCCACCTCTGTGATGCATGTGAGAGTGATGAGGCACAGTCTGCCATGACCTGCTGACTCATCATCTGTAAACAAACAACAACAACAACAACAACAACAACAACCATACCACATGTATCAAGGGTTTTATGTTTCATTTTTTTCAAACTAGGTAAGACTAAAACGAAGCATGTATGCAATGTGCAAGAACTGAAATTCAATCTCTTTTGCTGCCTTTGGAGTAAAACTTTCAACTTTCTTCAACACATCCTCCATCCCACCTTTATCTCATCCCTAATTCTCTTCCCTCCCACCACCTCTGCCTGACCTTTTGTATTGAGCAGGACTATGGAGCAGTAGGTGAAGTAAGTGCCCAGAAGATTGGTGGGCTGGCGAGGAACTACTGTGCCCGCAGAGTCTGGGGTCGTGGGGGAACTAGGAACTGCACAAACAAAGAATACGAGTATGAGTGGGATGGGTAAAGATCGTCACTATCAATTGCTACTATAGTAGCACAGCGTTGTGGTTATAACTACAGCCACACTTTACCTATCATGGCTCTGTCTACTGCTGGCGCTGGCATCACAGGAGTGCTGGGTTGAGAGGCAGAACGAGTCTATAAAACATTGCACATTTTACACACATGTGACATGCAGCTGCTCATAGGCACATGTGACATATGACAGAATGCTCACTTTCAACTCTCATACATGAATTTAAGTCAGCTAAGTGAATTGTTTTAAAAACTGCAACTCAATCTTAGGATTGTCTTAGTGCCTTATCACTATCATCATCATCATCATCATCATTATCACTATCATCATAATCATCACCATCATCATCATCATCATCCTCCTCAAACTTGGGATCAAATACTCCAAAAGTATTTATTGTAATTGCAATACTGGTCTCTTTTCAAATACAAAATAGCTACTTAATTTCAGAAGTGTATTTAATTGCATGGCAAATACTTTGAAAACACGGACAGTGTTATACTTGCTCATATTATCTGTGCCACACATACACACATACACACACAGTGGCCTCCCATGCAATATCAAACTATAATTCCCCCCAAAACAGCAAGTTTCACTAACAAACTTTCTCATTATTTCTCTCTTCTTCCTTCTTTTGTATTTGCAGTGTATATATTTCAAACTATGCAATCATAAATTTTGCAATTAAAAATTTTGCTAGTATTAATTCAAAACATTGCAAATAGAAGATCATCACTAAAATACTATTGCATTGTAAATACTGCAAAAAAAATGCAATTAAATACAATTGCAATGTATTTGATCCCAACTCTAATTTTCCTTGTCATCATCACCATAATCATCATAATCAACATCATCATCCTCATCATAGTCATAATCATCCTCATCATCCTCATCATAGTCATAATCATCATGATTACTACTGTTATTCTGGGACCATCAGATGTGCACAGTATGTACCCCAATGCATGTGTTGACTGCACGTGCTACAGTGTATCTCTAAGTACGTACATGTGTCAGCACAGTGATGAAGTTTCTGTTGAGGTTGATGGCCTCGTAGAAGGAGAGAAGCATAGCGTTACTGACCGTCACCTGCTCCTTGGGACCCTCAGATGGTACCAACATGTTGCTTACCTGACACAAATACAATTCAATCCAAATTAAAGCACACCACACACAGAGTCACCACCTAACACCCTCTTATCGCCCCTCTATCCTACCCCCTCCATCCCACCCCCTCCATCCTACCCCCTCTATCCTACCCCCTCCATCCTACCCCTCTATCCTACCCCCTCCATCCTACCCCTCTATCCTACCCCCTCCATCCTACCCCCTCCACCCCACCCCCCCCCCACCCTCCACCTACCTCCCCCCCCCTCCACACCCCCCCCCCTCCCTCCTCCCCCCTTGGCCCTCCTACCCGTTCCCTCTTCCCCCTCCACCCCCCCCCCTCCATCCTCCCGCCGATGCCCCCCCCGCCCCCTCCCTCCTCCCCCCCCCTCCACACCACCCCCCGTCCCTTCCTCCCCAGTCCTCCAATCCTCCCCTCACAGCCCTTCCCCCCCCGCCCCCTCCCTCCCCCCCCCCCCTCCCCCTCCCCCACCACCCCACCCCCCCCCCCCGTGCCCTCCTCCCCCCCTCCCCCTCCTCCCACCCTTTCCTCTCCCACGCGCCCCTCCCCCCTCCCCCTCTCTCCTCCGCCTCCTCCCCCCCCCCCCGCCCCCCTCCCCCCCCCGCCTCCTCCTCCCCCCCATCCCTCGCTCCCCTCCACATCCCGCACCCCCCCCCTCCCTCCTCCCCCTCCCTTCCTGGCCCTGACGGCCCAATTGCCCCCCCCCCCCTCCCTCCTCCTCCCCCACCCTCCCCCCCCGCACCGCTCCTCTCCTCACCCCCTCCCCCGTCGCTCCCCCGTCCCTCCATCCCACGCTCTCTTCCTCCCGCGCCTCTCTCCTCGCCCTCCCCCCTACCCTTCCATCCTCCCACCCCGTCACTATCAAGAACATGGCAAAAGCTGTATTAATTAGAATCAGGAACTACAAACCGATTTCAAGAGAAATAAGGCTCACATTCAGCTGGTGATTGAGCTAAAAGTGGGTCTCAGTGATAGGCTGATGGAAACGCCCACATAGTGCTCAAAGTGGGGTCTACAAGTGATCGAGCTGATGGAAAGCCCCCATGTGCTCAAACTAAAACACTTGTATTTTTACAACCGAACCTGTTGGAATAGTTATTACATGTGTATCTTTACAAGTCCCTAACTGAACCTACCGCATGTAATCTGCCTCAACCAATGACACCAACAAATGTGAGCCACTGAGAGCTAGAGTGCTAACCATGTGACATTACGTATTAGGAAACTGGCCATTGGACCTCGCTTTAATTACCATGCTGGTGATCTGCCCAAAGAAACTTAGAGGTGGCTGCTCTCTGGAGGATGAATAATGTCTGTACACATACCATAGAATAGTCACATGTACTTGGATACACACACATGTGATACACATGTGATACACATGTGCATGTACATGTGCATGTACATGTATGCTCTCTGAGTTACGCACCTGTTGTGATCCACTAGTAGAGACGATATGACACATCCTAGACCCTACAAGAATGAATACAAAAAAAAAACAACACTCAGAAGTACTTGAGTGAGGACAATGTCCAGGACACACACACACACACACACACACACACGCATACACACACACACGCATACACACACACAGTACCCCTGCACAATTAAGTATACCTTGTAGGAAATATTTGAGATGAAGGACATAAACTCACGTTTAGAGCGATCTCATCATCCAGTACCGACAATTTTATAACATATGGATTGGCAGCCTACACACACACACACACACACACACACACACACACACATGCACAGTCAGATATACACACATATATCATAAGCTTGAGTAGCTTGCCAAACACGAGTACACATACTTCATATTTCCTATAGTTGATGAGCAAGGTGAGAACTACAATGGAATCATAGCCATGCAGCTCACGAGCCTCTGGATGCGACAAAATCTACACCAACACACACCAACACACACACACACACACACACACACACACACATACCAACACACAATTAATAAAGTTGTTATTAAACCAGAATTAGGTTGTTTTCTTGCCTTCTGGACCTCACTCACTGAAATGAGTGTCACACATTCCACACCACACCCACTGTCTAAAGCCACACCTACCTTCATGACAGACTCAAAGACACTGTTCATCATGACGTACTCCAGCAAGGCATTCTGACTCACATTCTCCATGGCAGTCAGCAAGATGAGTAACAGACGTAGCGACAAGTTCTTCACACTCACTGTATATATGGTACAGGGTCAACAAAAGCATATGTACATGCACATAACTTCATAGTACACTATTTGCCACACAATACAAGCTCTGATCAAAGACAGTAGTTTCACACTGTGTGTGGTGTGTGTGTGCATGTGTGTGTGTGTGTGTGTGTGTGTGTGTGTGTGTGTGTGTGTGTTAGTATCTCATAGGTGAATTATTGTTAGAAAATGTTTTCCCTTTGAGGAGGGAAAGAATTACAAGTCTGAAGATTTCTCAGGTAGTTAGATACAGTAATCCTGACTGGTAGCTGTGTAGCCAGAGATTTCCAGTATGGTTGGCTGACATTCCAGCATTTAGCATATTCAAACATAAATTGGCTATTAGAACTGAGAAAATCCTAGCCACTCCCTCTCTCACTCTTCAAAAACAAAAACAAAAACAACAACAAAAAACAACAAAAACAAACCCCCAGTAAGCACAGCTAGTTGCACGTGCTGGTAGTTACTCCTGTGTGGTGTGTGTGTTGCCAGCACACGCCTTTATTCACAGACATATGAAGCTGCTATCAAATGTGGCCGGTCGGCCATACAACAACCAATCTCTCTGACACTACTTCATGTGATAGCTGAGAATTTCCCACAGAGTTTGCATCATCTTTGCTGTACTTCAGTGGTGAGGCAAAACAGCCCAACTAAAGAAATGCTTGCGGGTATTTCTAGTTAAAGATATATAAAATGGCAGTCTTTCAGCTTGTTCTGTAAAAAAAAGTTTATAATAATATTTGGGAAATTTAATCTATTTTTCTACCACACTCCTGGAGCAGCATCCCGCTCTCTCTCTCTCTCAACAAAGAGGCGGGACCACACACGCTTAGCAACCACTGGCTCACCTGGATACTCCATCACTAGGAACTTGTTTAGACTCTCTATCAGGTTCTGAGAAAAACAAACAAACAAACAAGCAAACAAATAGTATCTCGTTTACCATTTTAAATGACATACCACACTACCCCTCACTGCAATTATTAATGAAGGAATAGTAACAGAGTTTTTATTGCTGAGTTCCTGAGCAGTTAACCTGAATGGCTGTAACCATGACATCACTGTAGACACTAACCCCAGTGTATAGTAATTGTGGGGCTCAATGCTCCCCTACTTTATTAATAAAAGTAAAAAAAAAAAGATCAATTTAAAAGGATATCAAACTATGCATCCTTCATTGTCTAGCAAAATAGTAAATACTATCTGGTCTTGCTCATGGACATTTTTTCTCTATATTTACAATAATATATCTGTGGGTTTGATAGGCCATACTCTCTTTCCTTTTCTTTCAAGTGAACACAGTTGTAAGTATGAAATTCCATAACTATACAAATATAAAGAGGGAGAGAGAGAAGTTGAGGCAATATGCCTATTATTACAGCAGTCAAACTGGCAACCCTAATCAGGCATAATGCAGCTTTGAGTACTGGAGTAGCCAGTGCTATGTCACGTGCCATCACAGAGCACACTAGTACCACAGCTAGCTCTGACATGTCCTCCCACCCGATCACATCATTAGAGGCAATGACATTAAAGAGCATGACCAGCAGATGGCTTAGAGCATATTACATAATCCCACCAGAATTGAAAGATATCATAACTGACTGCATTCACTTTCTAAGCTATTTAAAGACTGCCACTTCAAGCTAAACTAAGTGAAATAATAATTAAAAAGTTTAATAATTTAAAAAATCATACTTATAATCATCAATTCAGGGTTTCATACAGACTATGGGAGCCCTGGGATCCCCCCCCCCCCTCAAATACTTAGTCTCCCCGCTTTGAGGGCAGGGTCAATTAGTGTCAGTCCGATTGCGTTGTTAAAAAGCAGTTGCTACATTCTAAATTAGTTAGGCGCTGTGCAGCCATCGTGAACTACTGTTTTTAGGGTCCCTCAGGCCTTAAGTAGTACCCTCGCTGCGCTTGGGATGTAAAAGCCTAAGGACTCCAAGACCCTAAATAATGGTCTCGGAGGCGGTGCCTAACTTTTATATAGTTTGTCAAGTTTTCTCTGAAATCTGTTTCACAGTCTCACGGTCATGACTTTGACCATATTATATAGATAAACTGTTTTTTGCAACTCGACAAAATCCCCCCCCCGCCCCCCCTAGCGAAAAATCCTGTATGAATCCCTGATCATCATCATCATAATAATAGTAATAATAATAATAGTAGTAATAATAATATTAATAATAATGGTAATGATAATAATAATAGCCTGGTGAAAATTTGATCATTATATATAATTGATCATTGTTGGCTCACCCTCATATGACATTCCGCTGAATCAAAACCAACGATCACGTCTATCATATCAAAGCTCCTGTCTGAAAACTTCTTCTGAAAGATGGCTCTAAGCATTGCACAAAGAGTCTGCACAACAACAACAATCCACAGGTATGTCACGAGTGCACTTGAGCGGTGAAGCCAAATGCTACAAATATTAGTTTCAATGCGGCCAGGCATAACCACAGCTTGTCTAACTTGTCTAAAGGGACATTTTCTTACATCCTGTTGGTCCCCTAACAAACCTAGAGATACAACAGTTTACTGTAAGAGTCTCTGAATAAATAATAAATAAGTCAAACAATTCCGTAATCCTTTGATAAATCAACCATAAAGAGGGAGGGAGGGGTAGCAATAGATAATGATAATGCAACCAGCCATATTTTGACATCATCTACCCCTCAGCAGGTGACCTGAGTTTGCCCATGTTGTACCGTACTTAACAAACTTAACACACCTGCAAACCATTTATGTTTCGGATCATATTGTCATCCACCTGAAACACCCGACTGCACTGCACGAAGAGTAGGTTGAAAACCTTCTGCAAAATCAGTATCCAAGCAATGTCAATGATGTCGTCAGGAATAAAAGATATATTGCAGTGCTACCTTTGTTGATATCATTTTTTGAATGTCCATTTTGGTGATAACTTGACTCAAATACTCCACGTTCACCTGGAGTAATATCATATAGTGTAGCCCAGAGTGATACCTAACAGATTAAACAATTAAACTGACCTTGAGAAGGAAAAACTCCTCCCAGAATTGAGGCCTTTTCTTTGATGGATCTACACCCTAAACAAGTATCAGGACTAGTTGTAACTTACTGTGCCTCCAGCAATTTTTCGCAACTAGCTAGAAACTGAAACAACAACAAGAACTAATGGCCACTGACTTCAAAAATTTGCTCGTAGTAAGATATTAGCTTTTCCTTCAGTGGTCTCTTCTCTCCCGGTATTCCAGCCCTGAGTACCGGGGAAGGACCAAGTTGTGACCCACCGCCTCCAGTCGCCATTCTTCTCGAGTTGCCTCCAAATGAACTGGAAGTAAGGAATCGGTAAAGGGTTTCTCATCTAAAATCTGTTTAGTAACGACTCTTTACCAGGAAAAAAATCAAAGGACGATGCAAATGAACGGAGCTCAGTTTAAATCCTCCCCACAGTGATCAAATATGACATACGTACACATTCATGTTGCAAGCTGCGTATTTAAGAATTGTGGCGTATAGTTTAATATCTGATTGGTGATAATTAATTATTACAGTATTTCAAATTACAACTTGGCTACCAGCCTAAATCTTTGCAGAAAGTTGAGAACAATTGGGAAACTCTTACAAGATTCTGGCCTGAAGCTTACAATGTATGGCCAAAATTTTGGTGAGAATAGGGCAAGATTGAATTCTTCCAACTGTATCATGCTTTATCTTGCAAGTAGCTTGTCCCTTTTACTGGTAGCTATCTAGCAAGATTCTGGTGTGAGAATCATGCTTAATTATTTGCAAAGAGCCATGGCAAGAGATAGGTATATCTTCCTTCACCACTGCTATCAATAATATTGTTATGTAAAGACTATTGATGGCAGACACAGGGATGGTGGAAGGTGCTTAAAAATTAGGGGGAGGGGCTGGGGTTGGCACTATGTACCACACGCCAATTACTCTCATGATAAATTTTTTATATTTTCATGACTTTACATCAACTAAGCTAAATGTGAAAATTGGATGGAAAGTTGGATGATGTAAAGATTTACTTCATTAAATTGTTCCAAAATTCTTTTTTCATTCATTTCTATGAATTCCTTTGCAATATCTATTGGTTCTAGGTTGTCTGGCTTGTCTCTGTGAACATGCATCAACATGGCATCATATAAAGGCTGAACTTTCATCAGGACCACCAGTGACAGCTGCAAATACCAAACTGGGCTCTGTAGTTGGTATTGGTATTGTGATAAGCCGCTCATTTTATTTTTATTGAAGTCATGGGCTGATCCAAATGAAATTTTAATTAATTTGCATGATGTGTGCCTGCCCCCCCCCCCCCCCCCCTTCCAAGAAGAATAACTTATATGGTGGATTTAGGTGTTAAAGCCACAGTGAACTTATGCATTGTTAATTTGACTGCGACTGTTTCAGCAAAAAAAAAGCATAAAAAATTGAAGTAGTTACTAGCTCACACATTATATACTTGAAATGTCTATGTTTGTCCCATATGTAATCTCTTTCTCCCAACCCTTTAAGCTGAAATAGTATCTGCTTGATAATAAATTGTTGGTAATAATAATAACATGCTGCAGTGGATGATGTTAAATAAACGTGTGTCAACCATGTGTTAAAATTGGAATGGATGAAGGGATGGATGAAAAAAATAATGATCTCTTCTACCCAAGGTCATCACAACATCTCTTGGACTGCTATCTGTGATTCTTCTCATATTTCTGTAGTTGCGCTGATATCCTTTGAATTTCCTGACCCAATGTGTCTATGCTCTCCTACACAACCACAGTGAGGAGCATAAAAACTGGTAAAGATCACCAAACTAGCTTACCTTTAGCGTGATGTTCTTCAGCAGTGTGTCTTCCAGCACACACTGCATCTTCCTGTTCATCTCCAGAGACAGTTCCAAGTTCACTTCCGGGATTCTGCTCTTGCCTGAGAACACGCTGCCCATCACTCCACTCTTCCTAGACTGCCGGATACGGTTCTCGTCAAAAGAAGGCGGAGCTAAAGCGCCCGACTGTTCGCGAACTATGAAGCTTTGAATGATTCTGCAAGAACCAAATTAAAACAACAACAAATAAGCCGTAAAGTGATTATGAAAATAGAATTTATCTGAGGAAGGAAAAAAAAAATGTAAAGGGATCGTGAACATACAATTCATCCCAAGAAGACAACTACAAGTATGGAGTGTACCTGGACTTCTTCTTTATGTCAGTTGTAAGTTGGCTAATGTGGTCTTCATAAAAGCCAGATTTATCTTCTTGCTTGGCCAACTCTTTCTTCAAGTGGCACAACTTCTCCACCAGCAGAATTTTCTCCTGGTCTAAGTTGTAGAATTTATACTCGGGACTGGGAGACGTGCGAATAACCTAATGAAAGAATTAGTAAAGATGCATGTTAATATTAGAGACAAGCAATCACAAACCAACTGACACTTGACAGACAATTAAAAATTAAAATTCTTGAACTCTAATGTTTCAGTGAGTGCAAAGGTTACTGTTCTCATGACATCACTGAAGATAAGTATGAGTTGGTAAATTTATTATAATTTTCTTGTCACATCAAATTCTTTAGTCATGTATGGCTCTACCTCATCGTCAGATAGAGCTGTGGCGGCCACTGGCCGAACATGTTCCAATGAGGTCTCGGTCACCGATGGTATGAGGCCAACCGTAGAGGTGCAGGTGGGACCATTGTGGGTGTGGCGAGTGCCTTGTATCGTGTGAGATGCAGAGGAAGTGGGGAGGACATCCAGGGAGCTGGTGGAGTGGGCGTGGGAGATGGGTAGCATGGCAGCTGGCTCCTTCTCCGCTCCCACCATTGCCTCTAGATGCTCCACACGCCTGCTCTCACACACACACACACACACACACACACACACACACACACACACACACACACACACACACACACATTCCAATCATAGCTATCTGTTTTAAGGAAATTTTGGGTACCTATAATAATATTATGATTGCTGAATCCCTTCTCTGCATATAAATTATGTTTTACTTAAGAAAAAAAAGAAAAGAAAAGAAATTTAACCTTTTTGTTTAGATTATTCTAAATAAATAAACAACAACTACAAAAAAAAAAAAACAACCATAAAATGTATTGTCTTGACGCAAATAATTACAGTCGAACCTCTCTACAACGGGACTCCGAAAAGCGGTCAGACTCTCAACGACGGTCATTCCGCTGGGAACGGAGCTCCATCCGCATGTCTGTAATAGATTTTAAACTCTGAGAAACGGTTGACTCCCAACTCCGAACAACGGTCATATTACCGGACCCCACAGTGAAATTGCAATACAAAATTATCTCCCACAACGGCCAGTTAGCCACACCCATGCATAGCTTGCACAACAATTTAGTCATTTTAAACTCGAATATAGAGCAAGTCAGAATTACAAATGTCCAGCAGCAATCAGATCATTTACCAGCTCCCTCATTTTATTGATATAGGCTGGAGGGCCGTATAGGCAGTAGATGCACGGCACTTCCAGACCGTAACCAGCGCCTCTGTTCACTTTGTCCCCTCGTATCACGGCAAATGCTTTGTTGACGTCTCTTCTCAAAAACTGGAAAAGCCGTGGAGCCAGGTTTTGTGGTACATGACCTACAATAGTAGTCTCCTTCAAAATAGCCACTGCTTTCTTATCTTTGGCATTTGCAGGCTCTGGCTTTACCAATAGTGATTCCCCTACCATAGGTACCCATACATCAGTATATGCGTGGTAGCCCCTAATGTAAGAGTCTATTTCCAGTACTTGAAGTTCAGTAGCAGTAACGACCTGGCTAGCCATAGTTATGACGGACACACCTCCTTTGTGGTGGGCTTTACCTGAAAAACTCCGAAATAAGGTCAAACTCTCTACAAAGGCCAACACGCTTGTCCCCATGCTTGGCTGTTGTAGAGAGGTTCGACTGTATCATACATATAGTCAGGGTAACAATATTAGACAATTATGTGTATTTATTCCACCCTAGATATCTTCACAATGTTATCTTTAGGTATGTGACCGTGAGATTCATGTTATCACATAGTGTTATCTCATGGCTGTTTGAGCAAGCTCATTAACCCTCAGCGCGCATGCGCAGGAGGGTTACAGTAGTCCTAGTGTCATTCATTCATTCTGTCACTCTGTCTGTCAACAGGCACTTCTGGAAGGTAGGAACCAGCCAGGCTTTGAAAGCGGCATCAAACAGCAGTATTTCACGAAGTAAGTAAAGTTAATATGCCAGAATTTTGATTTTGGACTTCATTTTCCAGAAAAAAGCGAGTCTTTCCAGAGCCGTGCGATCGTAGGCTTACAGCGGGAACCGCCCCTTTAAAAACTTACTTGTCACGTGAGCCAGCTTGCGTTGAAAATCAACTTTTAAATAGCTAACAATTACATGAATTCAGCGTGAGGTGTTGCGTTGTGTAGTCGTTGGGTGAGCAAGTAACTAATCCAATAGTCTCTGGTTCGAATCCTTGTCGACGCTATTTTTTTTTTTTCATCCTGTTTTTTTTTCTTTTTCCTTTTGTCTTTTTGCCTTATTTTTCTTTATTTTCCTCTTTCTTCCTACTGTTTTTATTTCTTTCATACCTTTTCCTTTCTTTTCTTTCGTGTACTGTTTTTCATTCTTTCTTCTTCCTTTTTCTTTTCTTCCTACCTTTTTTAATTCATTCCTCTTTCTTTTTTCCCTCTTCATTGTCTTTTTCTCTTTCCTGCCTCTCTTCATGCCACTTCTCTTTCTTTTTTTTGTTTCTACACTTTTCCTATTATTTTCTTTATCATACTAGCTAACTAGCGCTGAGGGTTTGCACTTCAGTGCTCTAGTTACCCTTGTAGTTATAGCAACCAGTCAAGTTCAACACTACCTTCCTCTGGTGTAGCCTACCCAACCTGGTTAGAGCCTGCTGCTAAAATAACAGCTGGGGGTTTGGGGAACCCCTACAGCCTACTTTATGTGAGCGTGAGTTAAGGTCCTAGTACAAACTACAGTGTGAAGATATCTAGGGTAGAATAAACCACTTATTACACTTGGTCAGAGTGATATGCAGGGTTTTTTTTAGGGGGGGGCAGGGGGGGGGCATTCGCCCCCCCTAGAGGATTTTGTGCCCCCCCTTGAGCATTTGAAATGAAATTTCATTATTCTAAATAGACCTGTGTGACTATGTACTGCATTTTTTTTAATTATTATATCCATTAGTCTAATTATTAGGCAACAAACAATTTTATTTAAGCAAAATATAAGTGTATTTATACAGCAATACGTTTATACAGCAATACGTCTAGTCTTTCTGTTCCAAATATCGATTACACTTTCTACAATGTCATCTGGAAGTTCTTCAGGCATTTCTATTGCTATTCTCATCAGGTGAGCTAGATTTTGTTCTCCAAGACGACTCCTTAGCCTTGTTTTGATCATCTTCATTTGGGAGAAGCTTCGTTCCACAGATGCTGTCCCAACAGGAATCGAAAGGCACACCTTGGCAAGGTCACTGAGATGGGGAAACATCTGTACAAGCATGCTGTTGGTAGCTAATTCCATCAGCAATTTCGTATTGTCTTCCTTAGGCCGAGTAGTGATGTATCTCCTGAATGTCACCCACTCTGTGCGAATGTCAGAGGAAACTAAAGCTGGCACGGTAAATTCCTCTCCCTCTACTGACTTGGCTGCAAGTTCCTTGCCGTAGTGGTCCTCAAGAACACCAAGGAATTCATCCCCATATGACGACAGATCAGGAGAGTCTTTTTGTGGTAGCTTTGAAGAGTCAAAGATACTAAATGATGCTACAATATCTTGGGAAGAAAATCTCCTCGAAATATTTTCTTTCAAGTCAGTGACGAAGGGTTTAGCCACTTTATCTTGAAAGGAAGTGATAGATTCAGAGTCAATTATTGCGATAGCTTGAAGCTCATCTTGGGCATCTAGTAGCTCCAGCACCCAATTTGCAGCAGGTAACAAAGATTCATGAAGAGTTTGCAGAGTAGAATCAACCAAACCAGAAATAGCGGTCAAGTCGAGCTTTTCTGCTTGAAGACATCTGCTTAGTTTAGCAACTTGGGGCAGCACGAAGTCAAGGAGGTAGATTGCCATCACAGTAGACTTCTTTGATAGAGCTTTGTTGAGCCCCAGTGCTTCTGGCTCATGTGTTTGCTCATAGAAGGTCTCAAGAGCAATCACAATGGAAGCATAGCTCTTTTTCACTGCCTTGACACATTGTTCATGAGCTAACCAACGGGTGTCGGACGGTTTGGTGACCTTCAGTTCAGGTAGGTCAAGCACACGCTGTACACTCTTCAGGTGTTCTGCTCTTTTGGGAGAGTAGTGAAAAAATTTCCATAGAGTGAGCAATGTCTTGTAAACATGCTCAATTCCAGGAGTGTGGTTTGCAGCTTGAACACAAGCAAGTTGGAGTAAGTGGCAATGGCAGTGAACATAGAGAGCTCGAGGAGAATTCTTCTTGAGTCTCGCCTGGACTCCAGTTCTGACTCCAGAAAACGTTGCTGCTCCATCAAACCCCATTCCGACAAGCTTAGTAGGCTGAATACCCTTCTGCTTGAACCAGTCAGTCAAAGTGGTATAGATAGATGCAGCATCAGTTTTTTTCAATGGAATGGTGTCAAAAAAATGTTCAACGGGTTCTCCATTTTCCTCCCAACGAAAACAAAGAGAAAGCTCTTCGATTGTTGATATATCTGTGGATTCGTCAGCCATCACACTATAGAAAGGAGCCTTGCGAAGGCGTTTGAGCTGAGATTCTTCTACCCACAATCCCAGTGCCTCCAGAAAATCGGAAACAGAATCTGTAGAGGTGTAGGTAGCATTTCTTGCAGATTTTTCAGTAAATTGTTTTAAATCATCACCACAAGACACAATCAAATTAACCAGAGCAGCAAAATTGGTGGTGTGAGGAATGTGATTTCGTGCAAGGAAGTGAGTACATCGCAAAAGTGCCTTAATTCCCTTCCTGTTTCTGATCCTCTGCTCTTCTGTGACACTCCGCAGTTGCTCTAAAATGGATACTTCCTTCTTAGTAGCCAGCAATTCAGCTTCGGAACGGCGAATGTGAGTATCACTCTTTGCATGGGCACGCATCTTCTCAACCGCTTTTTTCCAATTTTTAAATGGCTTTGTAATCCATGCTCCACCTGTCTTTTGAGAAGGATGATGATCGTACTTTCGACAAGTTTTGCAGAATGCTCCGCGGTAATTTTCATCATATTCTAACCAAAGAAACTGCTTTTCCCACTTTTTGTTGTACTTCCGCTGGCCTGATTTTGTTCTATACTTCGACTTAGCTCTATAGTTAGCCGTGCTGGAAAGACTTCTTTTAGTTGGAGGTGGCTCTAGGCTTTGGCTATCAGAAGACAATGGCTCCTCATCTTCACTGCTACTACTAGTAGATGCTGGTGTAGAAGACTGCTTTGAAGTGCTTGCACTAAAGTAATGCCGAATATCCATCTTCTCAAGACTTCTTGAACTAACTAACTAAGCTACTCAAGCACAGACTTATATAGGCTGACAGGGTTGTGCCAGCATTTGCAAGCACAACTGTTGTGGTTGTGCTTGCAAGTGCTGGCCTGGCAACTGTCTCCAGTTTGTGTACAGCTATTGCAGGTGCAAACAATCATAAAAAGGTGTCAATATGACATGTCAATTACATTACTTTTCACCCTTTTTTTGCAAGGTCACTGCTATTCAAGCTGGATCATGCAGGCACACACACACTTAAGCAGGCACACACACACTTAAGCAGGCACACACACACTTAAGCAGGCACACACACACTTAAGCAGGCACACACACACTTAAGCAGGCACACACACACTTAAGCAGGCACACACACATTAATAATTAATACAGGCACACACACAATTAATGCATGCACTCTGACACATGCATGCCCCCCCTTGCTAACAAAAATCTCTATTTTGCCCCCCCTTAGCAATTTTTCTAAAAAAATCCCTGATATGGCAGGATATTTCACTCTCAGACTTTATTTTCACTCTGCCTCCTGAAAATAAATTAGCTTGGTCCTGAAATATTTCGCCATATCACACTCTGACTCATGTAATAAGTTATACATTGGATATTCTCCTTGAGTATTTCCGCATCATGCGAGCGTTCAATATATTCTCATATTGAACACTCCAGTTCAATATGCCTAGTTCTGGACAACTGAATGTTTAGAAGTATAGTGGAGTTATCTCAGAACGACGAGGCTTTTCTGGGAAGAATACGAACCTGGGTAGTTTATCTTCTCTAGCAAGAAGCATGGAAAGGCACGTATGTGGTTCAGGAAAAGATGTGCATTTTGACAGACAAAGAATTTGAAGGGTGCAGGACAATAGAAGTGAAGAAAATAACAAGAAAGCTAGGGGGAAAAGCTGTTTTCAAAAAAATATCCAAAGTATAATAATTTAATACACTCGTCGCACAATTTGGAGATGACATTTCACTCTCATGCTTGTATTACCACAAGCCGAAGGTGAGTGAAAATGTTTACGTGTAGTCTTGAAAATATCCTCCATATTGCATGCTGACTCGTACATGCCCTATGTACTACAACAATGCAGAAAGGAGTTGCTAGGTGTGGGTGGGTGGGAGGGCGTGTCTTCTGTATTATTGGGTGTCTCTGCGATACTATAAGCAAATCCAGTCGCTGGCCGAGTGAAAGAAGTTAACAGGGCATCATTTAGGAAACTATGCTCAAGTTATACATGTGTACGTGGATTGTGTCGTAAGCCAGTGCAATCAGTTGATTATTTTTAGTAAAGGAATAGCACGCCAAAGGCTTCCTCAACAGCACTCTGTACACGAGTCTAACTAGCAAGTACTCCAAGCCTCATAGTGTGAGTTCTAGAGCTTACAACTGCGCTACAGGCTAGAGCTGATAGTTATTTAATGTCCCGCTGGGGGGGGGGGGGGCACAGACAAAGTAACTCAGCAAACAAATACATCTCTATCTTGGAAGTGTGGAACTCAAACATAACATCTCATAGCACTTGCATTGAAATCACTCTAATTGAGTGGGCACACTTCAGCTGTTAATAGAGAATATACTGGAAAGTTCATGTAGTTTGCCAGTTGCGAAAGAATGAAAACCCGTCACATCAGTCCAGTTCTAGTTGTTACTGGAGTCTGGTGGGGACATTGAGCATTGGATTGCTCCCAAGGAATGCCATGTTTGGCAATGTATCTCACCTCTGACTCTGATAAGTTACTAGTCACAGTCGTCAATGCTAAAATGGAGTTTGTGTCTATCTTTCACTTGACATAATTGACAGGAATGAACAAACACCTTCAAGATGTTGAGTTATAATATTTTCTAGAACTTTTTTTCATTCCCCATACCTAATAAGGGCAACAAATTACTTAACAATAACAAACATGTAATCTATAACCTAAGTAGGTTTCAGTTCACCCGACTGTACCAGTTCGCCCGACTGTACCAGTTCGCCCGACTGTACCCGTTCGCCCGACTGTACCCGTTCGCCCGACTGTACCCGTTCACCCGACTGTACCAGTTCACCCGACTGTACCAGTTCACCCGACTGTACCAGTTCACCCGACTGTACCAGTTCACCCGACTGTACCAGTTCACCCGACTGTACCAGTTCACCCGACTGTACCAGTTCACCCGACTGTACCAATTCACCCGACTGTACCAGTTCACCTGACTTTACAAGTTCACCTGACTTTACAAGTTCACCCGACTGTACCAATTCACCCGACTGTACCAGTTCACCTGACTTTACAAGTTCACCTGACTGTACCAATTAATTCACCCGACTGTACCAGTCCACCCGACTGTACCAGTTCACCCGACTGTACCAGTTCACCCGACTGTGCCAGTTCACCCGACTGTGCCAGTTCACCCGACTGTACCAGTTCACCTGAGTTCACCCGACTGTGCCAGTTCACCCGACTGTACCAATTCACCCGACTGTACCAGTTTACCTGACTTTACAAGTTCACCTGACTGTACCAATTAATTCACCCGACTGTACCAGTCCACCCGACTGTACCAGTTCACCCAACTGTACCAGTTCACCCAACTGTACCAGTCCACCCGACTGTACCAGTTCACCCGACTGTACCAGTTCACCGACAGTATGAATATACATTAGAATAGTATCATTAAACATGTACTCCCAGCTTTACTGTGCAAGCATACATACATACTTGTAACCATACCTGTTGCTGTTCTGAAGTTGCCTTTGCAAGTCCTTCACTAAGTTTGTGTTTTTCTTCTTGGTAGCTTTCACCAATTCCCTCTCATCCTCCAGCGATATTGTTAACTCTTCAACTAAACACACACACATACATACACACACATCATGCACACACATATCATGCACACACACATCATGCACGCACACACACACACACATGCGCACAACACTTATAGTACAGATGTGATAGCTAGCCTTGCAAACAATTACAAAGAGATATTTTTTTACTATGTAAATATTATAGAAATTATCAGTAATGACAACTGTGTATTTGGTGTTCAACTGAAGAAGTCCCCACGGAGTAGAAACGTCTTGATAGAATTTTAAAACCAGCAGAAATATTAAATACTACAAAACAGTTTCGTAATTTCTACATAAAATTCAATTAGGAATTTATGTGGTAAGGGTTGTGAGCAAGTAACATTACTGATCCTATGAATAAAAATATAATTTATCCAAAAGTAATGAAATTAAAAGATACAAAAAAAAAAGCAGTACAAAACTAAAATACCTACGCAATAGACTCTCTTATGCCATGTTCTAGTCACTAGACTCTCACCTGCCCTGTTCTAGTCACTAGGCTCTCACCTGCCCTGTTCTATCACTAGGCTCTCACCTGCCCTGTTCTAGTCACTAGACTCTCACCTGCCCTGTTCTAGTCACTAGACTCTCACCTGCCCTGTTCTATCACTAGGCTCTCACCTGCCCTGTTCTATCACTAGAGGCTCTCACCTGCCCTGTTCTATCACTAGAGGCTCTCACCTGCCCTGTTCTATCACTAGAGGCTCTCACCTGCCCTGTTCTAGTCACTAGGCTCTCACCTGCCCTGTTCTATCACTAGAGGCTCTCACCTGCCCTGTTCTAGTCACTAGGCTCTCACCTGCCCTGTTCTAGTCACTAGAGGCTCTCACCTGCCCTGTTCTAGTCACTAGGCTCTCACCTGCCCTGTTCTAGTCACTAGACTCTCACCTGCCCTGTTCTAGTCACTAGGCTCTCACCTGCCCTGTTCTATCACTAGGCTCTCACCTGCCCTGTTCTAGTCACTAGGCTCTCACCTGCCCTGTTCTATCACTAGGCTCTCACCTGCCCTGTTCTAGTCACTAGGCTCTCACCTGCCCTGTTCTAGTCACTAGGCTCTTGCCTGCCCTGTTCTAGCCACTAGGCTCTCACCTGCCCTGTTCTATCACTAGGCTCTCACCTGCCCTGTTCTAGTCACTAGGCTCTCACCTGCCCTGTTCTATCACTAGGCTCTCACCTGCCCTGTTCTAGTCACTAGGCTCTCACCTGCCCTGTTCTATCACTAGAGGCTCTCACCTGCCCTGTTCTAGTCACTAGACTCTCACCTGCCCTACTCTAGTCACTAGACTCTCACCTGCCCTGTTCTAGTCACTGGCTCTCACTCACCCCCTGTTTCTATCACTAATCTCTCGACCTGCCCTGTTCTATCACTAGAGGCTCTCACTCTGCCCTGTTTTCTAATCACTAAGGCTCTTCACCCCCCTGCCCTGTTTCTCGTCACTGGCTCTCACCTGCCCGGTTCTATCACTAGAGGCTCTCCCTGCCCTGTTCTAGTCACTAGGCTCTCACCTGCCCGGTTTCTAGTCAACTAGGCCTCTCACCTGCCCTGTTCTAATCACTAGGCTCTCACCTCCCCTGTTCAGTCACTAGGCTCTCACCCTGGCCCTGTTCTAATCACTAGCTCCTCACTTCCCTGTTCTAGCCCTATGCTCTCACCTCCCTGTTCTACTATCACTAGAGGCTCTCACCTGCCCTGTTCTAGTCACTAGACTCTCACCTGCCCTGTTCTAGTCACTAGACTCTCACCTGCCCTGTTCTAGTCACTAGACTCACCTGCCCTGTTCTATCACTAGGCTCTCACCTGCCCTGTTCTAGTCACTAGGCTCTCACCTGCCCTGTTCTAGTCACTAGACTCTCACCTGCCCTGTTCTAGTCACTAGACTCTCACCTGCCCTGTTCTAGTCACTAGACTCTCACCTGCCCTGTTCTAGTCACTAGGCTCTCACCTGCCCTGTTCTAGTCACTAGACTCTCACCTGCCCTGTTCTAGTCACTAGACTCTCACCTGCCCTGTTCTAGTCACTAGACTCTCACCTGCCCTGTTCTAGTCACTAGACTCTCACCTGCCCTGTTCTAGTCACTAGGCTCTCGCCTGCCCTGATCTAGTCACTAGGCTCTCACCTGCCCTGTTAGTCACTAGGCTCTCGCCTGCCCTGTTCTAGTCACTAGGCTTTCACCTGCCCTGTTCTAGTCACTAGACTCTCACCTGCCCTGTTCTAGTCACTAGGCTCTCACCTGCCCTGTTCTAGTCACTAGGCTCTCACCTGCCCTGTTCTAGTCACTAGGCTCTCGCCTGCCCTGTTCTAGTCACTAGGCTCTTGCCTGCCCTGTTCTAGCACTAGGCTCTCACCTGCCCTGTTCTATCACTAGGCTCTCACCTGCCCTGTTCTAGTCACTAGGCTCTCACCTGCCCTGTTCTATCACTAGGCTCTCACCTGCCCTGTTCTAGTCACTAGGCTCTCACCTGCCCTGTTCTAGTCACTAGGCTCTCACCTGCCCTGTTCTAGTCACTAGGCTCTCACCTGCCCTGTTCTAGTCACTAGGCTCTCACCTGCCCTGTTCTAGTCACTAGAGGTTCTCACCTGCCCTGTTCTTGTCCTCCAGTTGCTGTAACAGGTCCAACACTTGCTGCTGGTGCTGAGTGTTGCTCTGCTCCAGATTTTCCTGCAGTTCAGTCCTAGCAGAATTCGTCTCACTCACTTTAACTAAGAGGCCATCTCTTTCCACATTCAGACTGGATAGCTGCCATGCACACACACACACACACATATACACACACACATAATGGATATGATGCTAAGAATAGAACAGCATGACCGAGACATCCTATAGAGCCATCCCTCTCCAGAGGGACTCAAACGGAAGTAAATGGAACTGTAGGGTGGGGCTTCTTAAGTGGTTTAAAGTGGTGGAAGTGGTTGTTAAGTGGATGACAAATATGCCTATTTTTTTATAAAGGTACTAATTTTTCGTTAGTAGTATCTAACTGATTGAGACAACAACCGGCATATACAAAGATATCTAAGGGACAGGAGGCAGGGAGGGGGAAGTAAGAGGAAATGCAAGTAAATGCAAGTGGAGTGGTTAGACTAAAATCAGCGATAGACTTTTCATACCCCAAATGCATGAGTGAATTACTTTTGACAGTTTTAATTAAATAATAAACTAGAGTGTAGTGGAGTGTTTGGTCACATAGTATTAGCTCCAGAGCTAAAGTCCACAAAAAGGACAGGAAATCATAGCACTCCTCACTATCACACTACATAGCACTCCTCACTATCACACTACATAGCACTCCTCACTATCACACTACATAGCACTCCTCACTATCACACTACATAGCACTCCTCACTATCACACTACATAGCACTCCTCACTATCACACTACATAGCACTCCTCACTATCACACTACATAGCACTCCTCCTCCAGAGATAATACTATCACACTACTGAAAAAAAATAATTTCATCTGACAAATCAAGTAGAAAAATAATAAATTCACTTAATACCTTGATACCAATCTCTATGTGAATATTGTGTACAATAAGAATTAAATAATTCAATTAATAACCCCAGTAAAATAGCAATATAGTACAGCAGATATGTGCATGTTTTTAGGGGTATTGTGACTTTTGTGATAGAAGCATGAAATTTTGCATGCTGATAGCCAACAACCTGAAGATGATTTTAGGCTATAGGGACATCTCTGATTTGACCTTTTTTGACCTTTAGGTGCTAATTAGTATGCCGTAATTACTACGATTGTAGTAATTTTTGAATTATTAAATTAAATAGTACCATGTTAGGTATCATATGAAAGCTCATATTAAGAGGAATAATATAAAATTTGAATCAAAGTTATATCTATTTTCAATCAAAAGTTATGGTCGTTTAAGCAACTGTTAAGTGCCATACACATAGTATTCTGCACAGTAAAACTTGTCATAGCCAACTTGCTTTACGCAAAATGTGAAATCACTGACCGGAGTTATAGAAGATATTATATTATAGGAAATCCTTTCACTGAGGACAGTAATGATCTTCTTGTGCTCACAGATGTAGCAGAGAGGCAAACACATTACGGGAAATGGAGCAACAGTAACTAAACACTTGGATAGCAGCTGCAATTAACACCTGTATAATAAATATTACTGCCCAGTCTGTCAGGTGACCCAAGCACATGGTAGCTATGTAGTTTTCCATGAAGGGGAAAGAACAACTCTAGACTGAGGTAAGTATAGATAACTTTAAGCTCATGTTGCAATGATAGGAACAATGGATGAACCACACAAAGTAGTTTGCCAAGAACTACAGCTTCAGTCATCACAGATGTATCTCACCTCTGACTGGAGCAAGTGTGCCCTCCCTGTGCCAAGAACATTCAACAGAAGTGCTTCACTGTCCAGCAGATTCTAAGCGTAACTCTCAGGGGGAAGGATACACCACAATGGCTGGTTTGTTGGAAGGATTTGAAAAGATTTCTTGTTTGCCCAGAAAAATGAACTTAATGAAGGTGAAGGCATTGAAGCTACCCTGCGCAGGCAAAAAGCGAAGTGGCACAATTCCTGCAGGCTGGAATACAATAAAACCCAATTACTTCGTTCTGAGAGAAAGAAAAGACCAGCTAATCAGACAGAAGAGGCAGGGAAATCAAAGAAATTGACCTGGCTGAGCACAAGAAAGGCAAGCTCAATCAGTGACAGTACATGTTTCTTTTGTGCCAAGCCAGCTACCTCAGGTCATCCACGTTTGACATGGATATTAGAGTTAGGCAGTGTGCGGTGAAATTGCAAGACAAGCAACTGCTTGCCAAATTAAGTGCCGGAGATTTAATTGCACAAGATGCTCTGTATCATTTACCTTGTTTTGTTTCCTTATATAATCGAGCCAGAGAGACTGCATCACAAGATACCAATGCTGATGCAATACACCATGGTGTAGCATTTGCTGAATTGGTGTCATACATTGAAGACTGTCGCAAAGACACTGAATTGGCACCAATCTTTAAGCTCACCGATTTGGTTACTCTCTACACCACTAGACTGAAGCAACTCGGGACTGACACTGCAGGTAAGAAGATACTCGCAGCAAGAGAGGGAAAGGTATCAGAAGACGAGTGGAAGCATCAAGCATAGTTCCCCAGTTGGCAAGCATTTCTGCGAATCAATGAAAACAAAACAGAGTTGTTTTCATTTCTGTCATCACAAGTTACAAGAATTGATAGTGGCAAAGCTATCATTGCCACATGCCTAAATGATTCAGTCACTCCTGCATTTTGTGCATTAGCTAGTACTCCAAGTGTACAGTGCATAGAGCAATGACTACCTCTTCTGGAGCGATCTGTAGTCTTACTCTACGACTGCACGAGCAGTCTTGAGCATGTGAATGATTCCAGAAAAGAACTATTCACAAAGAAGGGTAGAGCAATTGACCGACTACCACCTACCCAAGCTGCTCTTATTCAGCACATCAAAAGGGCAGCGTATCAGGCTGGTCACTGCTGGGCCCAAGTGATGATTGCTGCCCCAGAAATGCCATCTCCAGTAGACTGGGGGTGGAAAAAGAAAAACCAAGGATGTGGATGGGAAGCACTCTGGACTACTCTACCAGAAGCCACAGAAGCATGTAGGGAGCTAATTCGTTGTGGATGCAAGAAAGAATGCAAGGGACGCTGCAAATGCCAAAAAGCAGCACTTCAATGCACCTCACTTTGTAACTGTGGAGGACAATGCAGTGACTAACTTTTTCATTTTCAATATTATCACGAACAAAACCATTATTCTTGATAGTATGCTCCCCCTACAACACATATCAGTATGAATTTAGGAAGAAACTGTTTAACTACTACCATGTATTCAGCCATCCTATGATTACTTCAAAAGGTCATACCTTCTGATTAAAAACAGATATGTCTTTGATTCAAAGTTTATTTTACTCCTCTTAATGTAAGCTTTCATTTGATGCCGGTGTGGAGGTGTGGATAGGCTGTGGGCAGATCATGTGACTGTTTTCGTACTACATAATTGTTAGAGTAAACGTAAAAAAAGTGCGTGTGTATTGTGGCATAGTGTTTGTAGAATTTAGCTGTACCAACTTTTTTGTACTATTTTAGATGAAAGAGTAGATAAGTAATCAAATTTTCAATAATGGCATAATGCTGGTTTATGGTGATGCAAGAGCTGGCTGGCTTTTTGCCACCACTGGATACCAACTATGAGTTGCCATAGTGAAGTGAAACTCCTGTTGAGACAACTGTAGTGTTGACACAGAATTCGGGTGTAAAATACACTATACTAAGTTATTAGTACAGCAGATATGTGAAAATCGTGCCTTTTGTGATAGAAGCATGAAATTTTGCATGCTAATAGGGAAAACCCTACAGATGATTTTAAGCTATAGGGACATCCATGATTTGACCTTTTCTGACCTTTGGGTGCTATTTAATGCGCCAAATTTTATACGTCTACAGTAATTTTTGAATCATTTAATTTAACCATATCAAGTTTAGTACTGACTGACCTTTGCCTCCCAGTCCTGTCTCTCTGCCATCAATTCTGCATTCGATGTAGACAGTTTGGCAGAGAAGGCCAGCAGTTCCGTCTCCTTCTCCTTCCTCTTCTCCAGCTCCTTCTCTATGTGCTGATGAGACTTCTGCAGTTGAGTGAACACTTCACGGAGTTGAGAGAACTTCTGTCGTTCCCTAAAGTGTGTGGCAGTATAAAGGAAATAAGAAGTTAGTGAGGATGTGTGAAGAAAGAAACAATCTGAAGAGCTTTATTAGCCCTTTCTGATGACAGGTCGTAAGATAAATTGAATTTCTAAGGTAGATGCGGTGCAATAATATGGGCCCAACAGTGTATGTACGAAATTATTAAAATTCCTTTCCCCTCCCTTTCTCCTTCCACAAGAATAAAATAACACAATTCACTCATAATGAATCTTTACTCACTTTTCAAACGCCTGGACCTTCTGGTCGTACTCTGTGACATCCACACTCTGTTTTTTGTTCTCTTCTCTCAGCTTCGCAACAGTCGACTTGAGCTCCTCTATCTCATTTATCAGTTCAGTAGCATGACTGCTCCTTTCTGACATCTAAAACAATGCACACACACACACACACACCACATACACACACATGCACACCACATACACATGCACACCACATACACATGCACACACACAGGGAAGCAGACATGAAATAAAGGATGCTATAAAAAATATATTTCACACATGCAGCTTGGGGCGGGTATTGATTAGTGGAGGTACATTTCTCTTCAATTTCGCACCATATAAACATTAGTGATAAGAGAGAGAGAGAAGTCAAGATGATTCCCCACAATGTAATAGCCATCATCCCAACTCCATCTTTTTTTTTAAGGATATCTTACTAGTCTGGTCAAGTCAAAAACAAGTGAAAACTTGCTCAGTACTCAACCCTCAGCACACAGTGAGAGGGTTATAGTTCTAGTAGTCATCCTGTCTGTCTGTCTGTCTGTCTGTCAGTCTGTTTGTCTGTCACACTCCGATTTTGGAGATTATTGACAAATAGGGGCATTACCCACAAAAGCTGGTACCTACATGGAGCTGACAGCTAGCTTTTTCTCAAAAATCAGCCCGAAATTCGAAAAAGGTTTAAATCATCTTGAGTAAGTTCATACCTCAATTAGCAGCTATCGTCACATTGCAATCACGTGAGCAAATGATTTCTTTCTTCCCTCAGTAGCTTAGCTTTATGCTGAAAGGTTAACTGAGTGCTAGAATTGGACACGTTAAAACTATATACCAGTGAGTGTATCCTGCATGTTTAGCTACTTCTCTTATGAAGACAGCATTTACATCTGCAGTTTTCATTGTTTGAGCCGTATTGATACCTGATTAGGAATAGCTAAACATTATTTTTTTCGGTTTCAAGAAATGATTTTCTGTTTTAGCTAGCTAGTGTATAGTAGCACTGAGAGTTCACACGTGGCGGTGGTGCACACATACAACATATGTAATTGGTTACGAGAAAATCAACTGTTGTGACATAATTTTAAAAAAATCAATTTTATGCAGTAATCCTGTACTTCAAACAAGGCTGAGGCACTTATCGATCGTTCTTTAGCTTGAAGTATCTCCATCCGTGGGTAAAACACTCAGAAAGTCACACAGTTAGCTCCATCACAAAATTTTAACTCAAGAGGAAATCACGTTAAAAGTTTTACAAGTGATTTCTGTGCACAGACTATTATACTCTTACATAATAATTACTTAATTTTAATACATTTTTTTCCTGGGAAAGGACGAAACCTCGCGGCCAGAATTGTGTGGGAGTTACATCTTATTGCTTGTCCAAGACTTCATGTAGGCTTTAGTACTACAAGTCACACTGAGCAAGCTAGAGTTTGTACTGTGAGCTACTCTTCATTTGGCCAGTTGTTTCTTAAGCTAGAATTTGTACTGTGAGCTACTCTTCATTTGGCCAGTTGTTTCTTAAGCTAGAGCTTGTACTGTGAGCTACTCTTCATTTGGCCAGTTGTTTCTTAAGCTAGAATTTGTACTGTGAGCTACTCTTCATTTGGCCAGTTGTTTCTTAAGCTAGAGTTTGTACTGTGAGCTACTCTTCATTTGGCCAGTTGTTTCTTAAGCTAGAGTTTGTACTGTGAGCTACTCTTCATTTGGCCAGTTGTTTCTTAAGCTAGAGTTTGTACTGTGAGCTACTCTTCATTTGGCCAGTTTTTTCTTAAGCTAGAATTTGTACTGTGAGCTACTCTTCATTTGGCCAGTTGTTTCTTAAGCTAGAATTTGTACTGTGAGCTACTCTTCATTTGTCCAGTTGTTTCTTAAGCTAGAGTTTGTACTGTGAGCTACTCTTCATTTGGCCAGTTGTTTCTTAAGCTAGAGTTTGTACTGTGAGCTACTCTTCATTTGGCCAGTTGTTTCTTAAGCTAGAATTTGTACTGCGAGCTACTCTTCATTTGTCCAGTTGTTTCTTAAGCTAGAGTTTGTACTGCGAGCTACTCTTCATTTGGCCAGTTGTTTCTTAAGCTAGAGTTTGTACTGTGAGCTACTCTTCATTTGGCCAGTTGTTTCTTAAGCTAGAGTTTGTACTGTGAGCTACTCTTCATTTGGCCAGTTGTTTCTTAAGCTAGAGTTTGTACTGTGAGCTACTCTTCATTTGGCCAGTTGTTTCTTAAGCTAGAATTTGTACTGTGAGCTACTCTTCATTTGTCCAGTTGTTTCTTAAGCTAGAGTTTGTACTGTGAGCTACTCTTCATTTGTCCAGTTGTTTCTTAAGCTAGAGTTTGTACTGTGAGCTACTCTTCATTTGTCCAGTTGTTTCTTAAGCTAGAGTTTGTACTGTGAGCTACTCTTCATTTGTCCAGTTATTTCTTGAAGCTAGAGTTTGTACTGTGAGCTACTCTTCATTTGGCCAGTTATTTCTTAAGCTAGAGTTTGTACTGTGAGCTACTCTTCATTTGGCCAGTTGTTTCTTAAGCTTCCGCGAGTATCATCATAGAAACGATGTCTTGCTTTCTCTGAATGCAGCTGTGCCATTAGAACGGTTGACCGCTATAACTAAAACCCTTTTATAATCAAAAAAGCTTTCACCCAAATCAGCTGAAATTTTAACCTTTGGTAGTTTGCTAAAAAAAAGTTTTCAGAAACGCCAAAAAAAAAATTTTTTTGAAAAAATTCACTTCACTGTGCATTAATTAAATTTATTGCAACGGTTTATTTTTCATAGCCAGTCATATATGGTACACTTGGTAGATAGATCTAAAAATTCTGGCTCTGCCTTTATGTGAAAATATATAATTATACGGACACAGTTATATACACACACACACACACACACACACACGTACATACCATCATGCCTGGTTCTTACATGTACCAATACGATAGCTTCACTGTGAGAAACTAAACCAAATACATGTTGTAAGTAGAAGACTAAATAAGCACCTCTAACCTGGTATTTGACATCAAAGTTACCGGTGTAGTAAACTTATACAGTGTTAGCCACTCAGTTATTATGATCAGATCAAACCTAATCTCTATCAGCCACAAACTATATCTCTAGTGAAGATGAAGGATTGGTTGAAGTATAAATATAAGACCACAGATGAGTACAACAAGGCCAGACCCATAAAGACGCGATAATAATCGCTCACAGAAAACAGTCACGCATACATGAAAGGGAAAGCAATTATCCCAGGGAGATACCAAATAAGTGGCACTGTGTTGTCCAGGAGAGAAAAAAATAATAAATGAGCGGAGCTGTTTGTTTAGGAGAGGGAAAAAAATCAACAAACTACACATAGCCACAGTAGGTACAAGTCATATTCTCTCTAATTAATGCTAACTCAAACTGCTCAAATTGGTCTCAAACTATTCATTAACGATAGGAACACCCCATGAACAACGCTATTGGAACTAATCTCAAGGCTAATAATATTAATGATACTTACCTTCTGTTTCTGCTGCTGTATTTGGTCCTGTGCTATCTTGTGTGACTCCTTGCTTAACTCTAGCTCCTTCACTGTCAGCTTGTGCAGTTCATGCTGGTCTGCGATCTCCTGCTCATGCTGCTTAAGCTCTTCTTCCGTTTTCTTCAATTTGATGTCAAGTGAGTTAGATTTCATCTCCTCTGATTCCTTCAAAGTAAATGTAACACAAGGCCATGTCAGGTAAGATATTATCAATTCTATTAATTACATATGTAACAGCTTTCAAACAAGATATTATTATCATTCTGCTCATTGCAATTGAATCCTGTTTATCCACATCACTTGTGTTCACATGAAATACAGAATGTGAAACTACACCAAAGTTTGGGATTCTGGGTTATGTGACATATTATTTCATAAACAAAAATTGAAATTTAATTGAGAAAAGTAATCAGTTTTACTTATCATTATAGTCATACATAGTGTGAGCAGATACATAGTGTGAGCAGATCTTAAAATAAATCCAGGGCGGTACTTTTATACATGTATTATACATGTATAAAAGATTATTTACATCATATTTGACTCAAATTTGTCTCCATTCGCAATCTCAAATTATTATTAAAAAAACAACAAAAAACTACATTAATTGGCGAGCGAGCGAGACACTTACGGGGTAACACAATTGAAAATCTGGGGATGTTTGTTTATTTATATATATGTTTGGACGTACGTATGTCATTTTGTACTTTGACCCTCCGTATTTTTGTGTTCGCTCGGCGTTCGACCCCGTCCTAAACTTCACTAAACAGAATCCTCTAGTTTAGCGACCATTACCCGTATCACCTTAGAAATTGAATTGTTTACAGCTTTGAATTGTTTTGCGGGTGCAGTTAAAACGCAAAAACTTATGGGAGCTCCATTTCTATTTGAGTTAGTGGCGGTGGTAAGTTAATACGCTATTTGTCACAGTTATATAAGCCCTACTCAACAGCATTTACTTGAAAATTCATTGTCCACTAGATAAACCACGAAGGTAAGTCTTGCGTAGGTATGTTCAGTTGTGTGAAAGTATTGTGCGTTACAACTACTATTAAGAATATCACAAAGAAAAATTAAATAACGTGACTTGATTTTGTTGCTTCTTTTTCAATTCAAACAGTTGCGGGGAGCGGTTACTATGGCATTGAATCCCCTTTACCGCATATACTTAATTTAAAAACTCTACTTTATTTTAGTAGCTTGAGTGTTAGTGTTAAAATCAATCATTTAACAATAGTGTAGTTTAAGGCTCGCTTGCCATTTGTGCTCAAGCACACCACTAGTTATAATCAATACGATATCTAACAGAAGAGTGTAGGTCATTCTTGTGATATATTAAAGCACATGTGATAGTATGTACATGCGTGACAGTATGTACACGTGTGATAGTATGTACACGTGTGATAGTATGTACACACGTGACAGTATGTGCACGCGTGACAGTATGTACACGTGTGATAGTATGTACACGTGTGACAGTATGTACACGCGTGACAGTATGTACACGTGTGACAGTATGTACACGTGTGATATTACGTACACGTGTGACAGTATGTGCACGCGTGACAGTATGTACACGCGTGACAGTATGTGCACGCGTGACAGTATGTGCACGCGTGACAGTATGTACACGCGTGACAGTATGTGCACGTGTGATAGTATGTACACGTGTGATATTACGTACACGCGTGACAGTATGTGCACGCGTGACAGTATGTACACGTGTGATAGTATGTACACATGTGATAGTACGTACACGCGTGACAGTATGTACACATGTGCCAACTGCCTATCAACTGAGATCATCTAATTAACACTACGCTTAGGACGTCTCTGTTTACAGACATTCCACTTAATTTCTCAAGTGTGGGCTGACATACGTAGAGGAATCTAATTTCACCTCTTCACCTGATACTGGTAGATCATCTTCTTGAGGTCTGCTCGAATCATGTTCCCTTCCTCCTTGGACTGATTTAACTTTTTTGTCACTACTTCAAGCTGTGATTTGGTGGTCTGAAATAACAATACGAGGCAAAGGTCAATGCCGTGCATAGCAACAGTTTCTGCCAATATCAACTAAAGGGAGAGAGCAAGCAGAATTTGATCTAGTATTTTTTTTGTGAGGTGATTTAGCCAAGTTAAATTTAGCTCAAAATATATATGTATTATACTAAATACAGCTCCACAATAATGTATTCCCACTACTGTACTGTACCTCTGGTTGTAAAAGGAAAGTTCACTTTCCATATTTTAACTAGCCCTTCAATATATGCATATTTTTAGGAAATTGAGCTAAATTAGGACATGTATGATGTAAGAGGGATTTCTCAATCGACTCAAAAAGGCATGATTATATTGGTCTAGAAGGATAGATATAGCTAATTACAGCTCATTATGTCTTGATATAATAAACTCAGCTCCAATTAAACCCTGGCAACCATATGTGTGATCATTAGCGTGCCTCCTTCCCCCTCACACACACACACACACACACACACACATACACAAAGAGAGATACACAAACACACACTACACAACACACACACCTTATGAGCCTCAGTCTCAGTTCTGAGCTTATTTTGGGTCCATTTTAATTTTATACCGAGAGATTCAATCTCCTCCTTTTGCTTAGCAAGATCCTGAGATAACTGTTTGCCATGAGTCTCCTACAATGAAACAAGTGTAATTCATACAAAATAAAATATTGGTGTCCAAATGAAGCTGAGAAAATGATGAGACAAAAACAACTTGGGGCCAAAAATAAAACATTAAACAATTCACACAAATAATAGCACAAAACACAACAGTATCATGAAGTTCTTATAATTAGATCGACAGCTGGAGAACAAAGAGGATTGGCTTCCAGTGCCTTCTCCCTGAAGCCATCCACTTGACCTTCAAAGGAACTTATCACATTTCCAAATATAGTTTTCGCGCATGTTACGTACAGGTCATCAGTAGTCATGAATTCGTACGCATGTTGTTTCAGCCTCGTGAAGATACCACGGAGATCTAGACTGCCTGTGCCAAAGAAGGTCATGTACACAAGTAGAATAAGATATGTTGAGGAAGATACTGACATGGTCATTATGTACTTGCTGTTAAACTTGCCAGAGAGGTGCTGGGGGTCTTTATCACAGAGTTCAATACCATAAGAACTTAGCCTTCCTTTTAGTCTTTCAAATCCTGCACCGCCAAATATACACGTTAGTGATTTGTACGTTGAATTGATGAAATCTTTGTATGTCCTAAGAATGTCAATTAATGCACACTGCATTACAGATAAAGTGACACTGGCTTTGTCCAGAAGCAAAATCACAGTTTCTACCCACTGGCTCACCACAATGCGGCAACAATAGCTGTAGTGAAGAGACTCCAGGGTATAGAGGTTCTTGTCTACCATTTCCATGGTCTTTGTCAGTTCCGAACCACCATACAGTTCTTTGCAAACCTCGTAGATGCAGCCTACAGCTTTCAGAGCTGGAGTACCAATGGGAGTCCTTCTTTCTGTGAATTCGCTCCTTACATCTCTCAGCAATTCTACATTCCAGCTCATGTCTGCCACTCCAGCTTCAAATTGGTTATAGTGTTCATGGCACACCTTGAAATTCAATGCCAGAGAGTCCAGATTGATTCCCTTAGCATCCAGAGCATGGAAACAACTTTCAAAGTAGAGCTCGTAGTAGCTGTAAACATTGCTGAGTGTGGAGCAGAGAGAACTGGTCAAGTCCCCAGATTGGTGCACTGTAGCTTGTGTTTCTTCAGCTAGTTTGCAGGCAATAGAATAGTCGTATTGTTTGACTAAATTCATGACGACTGGGCTAACGAGGTGCTTGCTGAGAGATACCGAGTCACAGCTCGCTATTGCTTGCAAGATTTTTCTCTGCATGGAGTAGACAGATTGCTTGAGCTTTAGCATTGCCAACTTTAATCCAAGCATTTGGTGAGAGCTCGTTAAAAAAGATGGTAATGACAGAACTGAAATATGTGACCTTAAAAAGGAGGCCAAGTCTTTTCTCCCTACTTCTTCTAATGGTTCCGCTAAGCTGGCAGGACATTCCATGCTGATAACTTCAGCTTTTTCTAAAGATGTTAGAAGGTCTAAAGGACTTTTGATTTCTTCTAATTTCCTACTTTTAGACAGTCTGTCGGCAAAGAGAAATGATAGCTTGGACACATTATCTTCAGTGAGACTGTCACACACGTGCATTATCTGTGCTCTTGGAGTCACTGATAAAGACTTCAATTTTTCTACAGCACTATCTAAAGGATCGGACTTACTCTTCCCATCGCATTTTCGTTGGCTTGCCGACTTACTGTCACACGATTCAGCGAGAAGAACCGAGAGCTCGTTAGACGGAACTCTGCAAAGAGCAGTTTGCAGAGGTGAAGGCAGTAAACTTGCCAAGTCTATTCTACCTACTGCTTGCAACTGTTCTCTTAAATACTCATAGTTGTCGGGACTGAGCAAGTCAAGATGCTTTAGAATTTTGAACAGATCGACACCGCTAGAAACTTTTTCAGCTTTGGATTCCGGAATATCATCTTCACAACAAAATAATAAATTGGCTAAGTCTTCTCCGGATAAGTTGCTAGAGATTTTGACCAACAGTTTGCGGTAGGTCGCGGTCATTCCGAAACGACAGATAAAAAGCAAGCAAACGTTTTTACCGCGACATTTTATAAGTATGCCACACCCACTTCAATCCCACCTTTATTCGCGGCACTTCAAATTTGCGAAAATCGCGCTTTCTCTTTCTATTCCCACCTTTTATAAAGCTCATGATAAATCTACAATTCCATATTTAGTCTAGATACACTGTCCCTCCTTTGTTTTATCCACCAAAGTAAATTTTGTTCAATTGCAACTTGGAAGGTGCTGTTATTGTAGTCAAATCTGTCTCCTAAACTCTCAAATAGACAAACTATTTTAGGAAGTTGAAGAATTTGTCTGCACATTGCTAACTTCCTGAATCACAACAAACATTGATATAAGATAGTGCCAAACTATTTCTAACAAAAAATACATATCTATTTTCTTATGGCAGAAACACCTTTTTTGCAAAATCTATATAACCAAAGTGTCCTTTACTTTATTATCACAAAATGACTTTTCTTTAAAATGTCAGGGGAAGATCAGGAGGGGAGGGGGAAAGGGGAGGGGGGGGGGCGAGCAGGCCAGGCCCTCCCAAGTTTACTGAAAAATTATGACAAACAAAGATACCAATATAGGCAAATATGTTTATAGGACAACTGCATGCTAATTTATTTTTCATTGATACAGTATATACTTACTGTATTACATTTCATAAATTTTGACCAAAATAATAATATTTGGGCCCCTCCCCATCATTGGCGCTGGATTTACTCCTGAATGTATTTGCAATGATACTAACTGGGTGCTTTCAAATTCTCTTAAGTTTACGGTGACTTTGATTTTAATGGGTGTCGCAATTGTTGGGCTTAATTTGTATCAAATAATACAACATGGACAATACTATGTATGTGTTACTTCCTGACTTTCCAAGCTCACTAGAATAGAATATATCTAATCATCAGTTTACTTATCTGTAATTGGAGCGAAGCATCTCTTTTCTTTTATACCATGTTACAGTTGCTCCTGGATTAGAAGTGTGTAATTGATTGTATTAACTCTTAGCATGCATGTATGCAGAAGTCTTTCAGTCATTTACTCTGATTTTGCTATAATATCCTGGAAAGTCAACCAAAAAAGATTAGCACTCCGGAACTTAATTTGTTTGTTGAATTTCTGCCTTATTAATTTTTCAAAATATCTTAAGGACCACAAAACTTAATTACTAAAATATAACAGGATATCATACAGACTATGAGAGTCCTGGGATTTCTCATCCTACATTTAGTTCCTTCCCCCCCCCCCCCCCCCTACCCTCAGTCTGGATTTTTAATGAAAAAAAGATTAATGATCAGTTCAATTAAGATATCTACCATTAGTTGTTGTTGTTGTTGTTGTTTTTTTTGTTTTTGTTTTTTAATGTCCAACACTTTTTTAAAATCAACATTTTCTAGTTCTGGCAATAGCAATTTGTAATAGTTTGTCAAGTTTCCATCTCACAATCTGTTTCATAGTTGTGATTTCACCATTTTCATGTGGCTAAGCAGTTTTGATGACTCTACAAAAATCCATCTCCCCATCCCCTCCCCAGCAAAAATCCTAATGAATCCCTGCATAAAATCAAACTATAAAAATGAAGGGGGGAGAGATTGAATTATCTTACTTGCATGCTGTTAGAGGCTAAATTGTGGCACTTTTAAGCCTCAATATGAACCATGCAGTATTTTGTATTTGTCAAATTGTCTTATTCTTGATTGCACTCAATCGCAAACAAGTTATTAAGCAGAAGCAGTTTTACAAATTGTTTGGAGGCCATATTTCTGGTGTTTGTGCTCTAAATAATGTAAATGTAATCCATTGCCAAATGACATCACTGTTGCTAATACATGTAGAGAGACCACAATTAAATACAACCTGCATCTTGCATTGTGAGCTACTGGCTATTATGCAGGCTTATTTGCTAGGAGTGGAAATACTAAGGGCAACAGCTTTGCTATGACAAATAAGAGTTGGGAAAGATGGCTTGAATAGAATTAGGTAAGGGGTAGTTATTTAGTAAAATGTAGCTTTGGGGAAAGTATAGGTAAGCGTGTTTATCAACATTTCTGATAGAACTGCTATACAAAACTCGATAGGGCTGAAAAAAGGATTTCTTGTCCTCTGCAAATCCAATTCAGGCATACAATACACAAGAACAACAACTAGATGTAGGTCTAATTCTTTTCTCTAGTTATAATGTTCCAAACAGTATTCTATTTTATAGATGTATTACGCCACTGAGACCTATTGCCACATTCTGCCCTTCTGAGAATCTTTGTTCTCTATATATTTGACCAACCCTACATAATTTTTTTTGCATGCTTAATAACATTATATTTATTTGATATAGGAATATATCATGACTCTGTTGCTCAGTATTTACAAGTGTAAACGTGGCCAATGAGATGAATGATATTCTCTGGTATCAAATGAATGATAAACATATTGTGTACACAGCACAATGAACACAGTTAGTTCAGTACATTATAAGATTAGATAGGGCCACCAACAGCATCCTATTTTATAATAGTCATACTTACAAAGTGTGTCATCAAACAGCAATCTATGAACAACTAAAACAGAACTGAGTTGTTTTCCCTTATCTGAATACAAAGTTTTTCACAACACAGTGTGTCCCAATTCTGAGTGAGTATTGCTTCATGCAGGACTAAAGTATAAAAGTCACTGCAAACATGAAATGAGTGGTAATTATGTCAGGCCATTACTTGCTGTATTTGTTTGGTGCTATTATCATTTCTTCATTTTCTCCTCCATTCATTGTAGGCTCCAATGATGGATCAGGTAGTGGAATTTTAAATGTTTCCTATGGGATGAAAGTGTATGATATCAACTGCACCACCAACTGCACAACGCCACCTTTTACTTTTTCTGAAATAGCAAAAAAGGAATCTTTCTCAGAAAACCTAAATGTAATTATTAACGTGTACGAGGAGACGGTTCTGTTAGACGAAGATGTAAAATTCCAAAACTTGACATCTGTATCAGTTCATGGAAATGGCAATAGTATTGTATGCAGCAGAAATACGGGAATTATATTTCTAAGACTAGAGAGTGTAACTCTTGATAGGATTGCCATAGAGCATTGTGGCACAATCACCTATTTTCAAAGTGGTCTTCAAATTTTGTTGTGTGGTCACGTAACATTGATAAATATGACATTGGTAAACAACAATGGAAGTGGTGTTAATATAAACAGTCCTCAGCACAGCCTTACTGTAATGGAATCTTATTTTATCAGGAACAAGCTGCTAGTCAATAGTGAAAGAACCATAGAGGGAGGAAATGGGCTGAGACTTAACATTCATAATTCCATTAATGTAACCGTGGTGATCAAAAATAGCATGTTTGCTGACAATACAGATAATGGACGAGAATACGGTTATTTATATGGCCACTTAAAGGGCAGAGGACGGGGAGGAGGGATGTTCATCAATGTCGAGAAATCCTCCGAAATTCTGATCAATATTACTAACTGCACATTCGAAAAAAATACTGCTCATCTTGGATCTGGTCTGTCAGTATCCCTCAGGGGGAATGGAAGTGTTGATAATACTGTTTATATATCAAATAGCGTTTTCAATAGAAATGGATGTAATCATTTGAATTCGAAAAATTTGGGAATAGGTGGAGGTGCACTACTGTCTTTTGAAAACATTAAGTCTTATGAAAAAAACCTCAATAAACTGATATTTACAAACATAACTTTTGAAAAGAATAGAGCTGAATTAGGAGGAGCAGTTTTCTTTTTTTCTAACAAATATGACAGTCGTACTACAGGAAAATTATTATTTGACAACTGCACCTGGATCGGGAACACAGCTCATATTGGATCAGCTGTACTCCTGACGCCCAATATCTTTGTAAGAGCAGTAGTTGGTCACTTACCGCAACCCAACTTTAGTAACTGCCAATTTAAACAGAACACCATATATTCTCACTCAAGGCCAGGGAAAGAGTTTGGATCTGGAACTATCTATTCCAGCTTATTCTCCTTGACTTTCACTAATAATGTTGATTTTATTGATAATATTGGATCAGGCATTACTATAATAAATGGGGAAGCTAATTTTATAAAGTCTAGTGCAAATTTTTTAAACAACGTTGCTGTTCAGGGTGGAGCGCTATCGCTTATTGGAGTGTCAGCTATGATCATAGGTAAGCATAAAGAATATCTGTTTGAGAACAACCAGGCCTATTATAGAGGAGGAGCTATATATGCAGAATTAGTGGATAGTGCTGACATCATGACCTCTAGAAGCTGCTTCATTAGATATGAAAAGAAGGTCCAGATTCCAATTCACTCAAAATTTTGGGACTCTCACCTTGTCTTTAAAAATAACTCGGCCAAGCGAGAGGGCCACTCCATTTTTGCAACTTCATTTTTGCCGTGTCAAGTAGTAGGCTCAAAGGACCGTCAATACAAACTTCTGAACGTCTCAGAAATTTTTCAAGAACCTGGCGTTATGATACAAAATAAAACTATACCAAAGCAAATTTCTTCAGAAGGTACTGGAATCAATATTACAAAGAATCCTTTGAGAGCCTCACCTGGGCTTCAGCAAGAACTCAATATAACTATTTTTGATGACTTTGGACAAGATGTAAACATGGATGTTGCAGTATATGAAGAGCCCAATAGCAATTTAACTGTGACGGCTATCTTCTCCAATGGCTCACAACACTATGTCAAACTGAATGGTCATGAAGGAAATGTGGGAAATCTGACATTGCAGACACTGGGCACTATCCAGCTCAGGTCTAAACTTGATGTAAGACTTTTGAACTGCCCGCCAGGATATAAGCTGGTCGACCTCTCTTGCATATGCGACTTTGAGTCTTACACTGGGATAATAAAGTGCCAAGATAACGTGGCTTATCTCATAAAAGGATTTTGGGCTGCAAACATTATGATAGAAGGCAATCGGAGCATACTAGCTACTGCCATTTGCCCAGTCGGGTTTTGTCAGTACATTAACAGTAATGTGGAAGGGATGACAGTGAGATTACCCAGCGACTCCAATCAACTAGAAGAAATCATGTGCGGAGAATCACGGAGAGGAATTTTATGTGGTACATGTAATGAAGGATACACTGCCTATTATCATTCACCTAAATTGAGTTGCATGAAAGAGGAACCATTCTCTTGTAAGTTGGGTTGGATATTTTACATTCTATCTGAGATAGTTCCAGTCACCTTTCTATTCGGACTTGTACTGGCTTTCAATATAAACCTCACCTCTGGCAGTTTAAATGGGTTTATATTATTCAGTCAGCTCCAAAGAACGCTTTATATTGATGCCAGTGGGATTATAACCTATGATCCTGTGATTCAATATTTAACAATGGTCTACCAGGTGATTTACGGTTTTTTCAACCTAGATTTCTTTAACATAGAACCCCTCTCCTATTGCCTCTGGAAGAATTCATCAGTACTGGATATGCTCTGCTTCAAGTACTTTACAATAACTTATTCCTTCTTTCTTGTTCTGTCAGTCATCTTGTTCATGAGGTATTGTGCAGCAAGATGTCTGGGGCGTTACTATTCCATTTCAGCCCTAAGGAACTCTATCATCCATGGCATCTCTGGGTTCCTGGTTCTCTGCTATTCACAAACTATCACAGTGTCCTTCTTCATTATCTACAGCCAACCACTAAGCGTTTCTCTTCGTGAAAAAGCCAAAATAAGTAAGCTCACTCGTGTCTGGTACAGTGGAGATTATGAGAGTTTTGGTACAGGCCACCTGCCCTATGCTGTGCCTGCACTGGTAGTAATACTGACTGTAGGTTGTGTGCCTCCCATCCTTCTGCTCTGCTACCCACAAATAAACAAGACACTCACACACTTCAAACTGAACAAAGTCTGGGGACTACGCAAACTGGAACACTTGCACACCTTCAAGCCATTGTTCGATTCTTTCCAAGGCAGCTTCAAGGATAAATACAGGTTCTTTGCTGGACTGTACTTCTTCTATAGGTGGATAGGGCTGCTAGTATATACATACTCCTCATCATTTAGCAACTTCTATATCACAATACAGTTACTAGTGCTCCTAATGCTGGTTGTACACAGCATATGTCAACCCTATCAGAAATGGCAACATAATGTCCTGGACACTTTTATATTTGGCATCATTTTAGCAACAAATGCCATCACCATTTTAAATTATTACTCAGTGAGGGTTGACTTGACTAGACACACTGGTGGTATTCTGCTTTCAGCTTTTCAACTGCTGTTCATATACCTACCTATTTTATATCTTGTATGCTATATAGTGGCCTGGATATTTAGAGAAACGGCATGGTCCAAGAGACATCCTGAAGTTCCAGAGGAGTTCAGTTTGATTAAGATTGGAAAGAAGGCTGAGAATTCAAATAAGTCACAGAGCAATGATGAAGAAAACGACTTACCGTACAGACTGCTGGGGCACGCAGAGGACGTATCTTTCATAGAGTCTGTCAAAGATGCTGCGAGTGTTGAAATTAATACGTATTAAAACAGTGACTAGGAAATGACTGTGCATTCATACTGATTATAAATTAGTGTTTACATGTAGAACTGAAAGACTATATTAATGTAGAACCACTATAGTTGTTTTGTTTTGTTTTTATGAAATTTGAGTGTGTGTATCGAAGTCCAAATAGGGCAACACTTGTGCAAACTATCAGTGTTTCAATCCATTGTACCAGAAAAGGTTGCTGACTGAGGGAAAAAAAACAAAAAAACAAGAGAAAAACAAAATAGTTGACTTTAGAGGTAAGCGTAGTCCAAATAGGGCAACACTTGTGCAAACTATCAGTGTTTCAATCCATTGTACCAGAAGGTTGCTGACTGAGGGGAAAAAAACAAAAAAACAAGAGACAAACAAAATAGTTGACTTTAGAGGTAAGCGTATCATGTCACTACTATCTACCAACATGTTGTGCTCTCTCTCCTTACGTCTTTAAAAAAAAAAAAAAAAAAAATCTGGCTATAGATTAAACTTTGTGGTACGGCATGTACGTGGGACAGAACAAATAACAAAAAGAAATATAATTCTAATAAAACTTCTGCACTGATAATGAACTACTGTAGTATTGTAATAGTTTCTGGGTACGCTTACATGTAAATATTTAATTTAAATAGTAAAAAAATTTTTTTTTTTAATATTTAGAGAAGTTGGCGATAAAAAACTCCTCTACTCACGGCTTGATTATTCTCAGGACTAATCCTTATATGGACAAGGAAGTTTATTCAGTTGAGTAGGTTGAGCAATTAGTGTAATAAAGTGCAATGAGTAATTTTGTTGATCAATTTGTAGTATAACTGAATAATATTGGCCAAGATTAGAATACACACTGATAACCATTTTGTACTCCTGCACACTTATCAATACTATGTGAAGTGGAATTGTACCTCATCATGCTTGAGTTGATGAACTAAGCCTGAGGCTCTTTAGCATCTGATTCTATTTGGAGTAAGCTAATAGTGAATGGACTAAAAGGTCATCCTTAAATGATCAATTATTTCTGACATTCTTAAGAAACTAATACTGTTGAACTAACAGCAGAAAGGTGGACAAAACATTCCTTTAATTAAACCACTCGTTTAGTTGTTGTTTGTTTTTCATAGTATAAATTCAAAATTCTGGTGGAATGACACAAAAAATTGATTTGCACGTTTAGCCAGTAGTGTATGTAATGACATTCTAGATGTCATAAGAAATAAGCAGCTAAATGATTGGTTTGTTTTACATGAAAACAGACCTACAGTACACACAGTCCAGTTACTTTACTTATTGTAAACAGATAAAGTAAAAGTAGAAGAAAAACAAACAATGTAAACCAATAATAGGCACTAAAAATGACGTAAATTTTTTCAAGTAAATTTAGTCGCAGTGACAATAGGTAGGACAAGTAAAGAACCATACCTAATAGTGTTGTGTCACGCAATTTAATCACGATGCTAACAATATTTTACTATGTACCTTTAAGCTTTACCGTCTGTTTTGTCATCTCCCCCCTACCCCCAATATATAAACTGCTATAACAAATTTTATTCCCTTATATGTATATATATATATATTATAGTATCCCTATAGCATTTGAATGTATTAATTAGCCAATCCAATGATCTTTACTGACATCTCTGGCCAGTCCTATAGCTTATTGACCTATCTACCCACCCTTTTTAGTCAAGTTTTCATTCATCCATTTAAATAATCTATTCAACAATGCCAGTGTGAAGTCAGACTAGAGTCAAGCTCAGGAGGGTCTTCTTTCCTTTGTGATCATGCTGATTATGCCAAGCTCAAACACTTTCATAGTGCAACCACCTTAGAGCAAACTCCCAAAACACTAAAATAAAACTGAAAATAACAGATTGTTAAAATAACACAAGATGCTTTTCTGTCTTGTCGCAAAGTAAACTCAGAAGCATATAAGATAAGGATAGTGGGACAACTTCATACAGACTACAAGAAAATGCTGGGCCTATACTGGCTGGTCTTCACTGCTGTCCTGATTATACTGCCTTCCAAATCGTTCCAAGCAAAGAGTGGCATTGCCTCCAGCAATTTATCAGCAAATCAAACTACTGCGGATATAAGAGAGTTTGAAATAAGCTATACAAACAGCTGCGACAATGTTAAACCCCAGCTTTCAGAAATTCCAGATAATATTTCCAATTCGACTCATCACATCCTTGTCAGAATCAATGTGGAAAATCTGAAATTGTCTCGAACAGCAAAGTTCAGCAATCTCAGATCAGTAACAATTTACGGCAAAAACAGCACTATTACCTGCAGCAACAATAGTGGAATATCATTCCAACTTGTGGAAAAGGTGACCTTATGCAATATAACCATAATGGCTTGCGGCATTTGGAAAAGAAACCATACCAGCGGGGTTCGCATAGCACACTGCAGCCATATTGTCCTGCTAAACATCACACTCAAGCACAGCAATGGCAGTGGTGTATATATTGACTCACCCAAGAACCAGGTATCTATAACTGACTCTTACTTCATAAGCAACAAACTCCCTGACAGTGTTGAAAAAACATTAGTTGGAGGGAATGGCATGACTATTAAACTGGACGACAGAGGCATCAATGATGCCACCAACCTCACTGTTTCGCTGGAAAGATGTGTATTTGCTGATAATATAGACAGTGGTGAGTCTTTCACTTTCTTGTATGGAAATCTAAGCGGGAGAGGACGAGGAGGAGGACTATTTATCAGAGTTGAGGACTTTCCCACAAAAATGGCAGTTATAATTACTGACTGTAAATTTGAAGGGAATACTGCACATCTTGGTGCAGGTCTTTCCGTGTCCCTGAGAGGAGACAGACTTACAAAATACACTATAGTTATTAAAGACTCCATATTTTCAAGAAATGGCTGCGGAAATCTCTCCTCCCTAGGTGCTGGAGGTGGTGCTTTCATATCATTTGAAAACAGCAAGCTAACTAAAGGAACCGACAGCCAGTTTTATTGGGTCAACACCACTTTTATGGAAAATTGTGCAACACTCGGAGGAGGGACATTCTTTTTCTCTAATAAATATGTCACCGATCAGACGGGAACAGTCTTGTTTGAACAATGCACTTGGAGTAGAAATAGAGCACATATTGGATCTGCAGTGCTCTTAACACCCAATGTTTTTGTAAGAGCCAGTATAGGACACTTGCCTACACCCATTTTTATATTGTGTACCTTTAAAGAAAACAGCGTAAACATAAAATTTAAGACAGGAGCATCTAGCAACCTGATACAATACGGCTCTGGAACTTTACATTCTAGTTTATTTTCCATTGAATTTGTGGGCAATGCAAGTTTCATTGATAACTTTGGGTCTGGTCTTGTCGTTGTTAATGCTGAAGTCAATTTTATCAACTCCTCAGCGCTATTTTTTAACAACACAGCAGTGCAAGGTGGAGCTTTGTCACTAATAGGCGTGTCTGTCATGACAATAGGAAGCAATATGACCTACACATTTGAAAATAACCGGGCTTATGACAGAGGAGGTGCAATATTTGTGCAGCTTGTTGATGGAGCCGATATAGTGACCTCTAGAAGTTGTTTTATCCAATATGAAGACCAATACAAAGATCCAATACACTCCAGGCTGTGGAATTCCAGCCTTGTTTTCAGAAACAATGTGGCTGAATCAGGAGGGCACTCAATCTTTACAACATCTCTCGCTCCCTGTCAAGTGGTAATTACTGATACGGGAGAGTATGTAAGACTTGAGATGTCGGAAATTTTCACTGAACCAGGAATTGTAATAGAGAACAAGGAAAAGGAAAAACAAATTGCTACTGAAGGCTCACGATTTGTAGACGTTGCCGATCCTTTAAACATAAGTCCTGGAATTATGACAAACTTAAACCTTACCATTCAAGATGATCTGGGGCAGTCAATTGACATGAAACTTCTGGGTGTACTACCCAAAAACAGCTCCTTGGAAGTAACATCCTTATTCTCCAATGGATTACAGCAAAATGTCAAGCTGAATGGACAAGAAGGAGACAAAGACATGCTGACACTGCAAACTCTTGGAACAATTCACCTTAGCCATCAAGTTGAAGTACATCTTCAAAGATGCTCTCCAGGTTTCATATTGAGCGATAACACTTGTATATGCAAATTTGACTCTTATGTTGGGATAGCAAAGTGTGAAGACAATGTGGCGTACTTGATTGAAGGGTTTTGGGCAGGCTATGTTAACACAAGTGACGGTGGAATGGTCCTGACAACTTCTACATGCCCACAAGGGTTTTGTACATACCAAGAAAACTCCGTCAGCAACAGAACAGTGAGGCTACCTAGAAATCCAGATGAATTGGAAAAAGCCATTTGTGGAGAGTCAAGAAAAGGAATTCTATGTGGAACATGCAATAAAGGGTACACAGTCTATTACCACTCCCCAGCACTAAGCTGTCTGAAGGATGAACCACTCTCTTGCAAATTGGGATGGCTCCTGTACATTGTATCTGAGATAATCCCAGTCACCTTGCTATTTGGGTTTGTCTTAGCTTTTAACCTTAACTTCACTTCTGGAAGTTTGAATGGTTTCATATTGTTCAGCCAGCTCCAAAGGACACTTTATTTTGATGCCAGCGGATTAATAACATTTGGACCCACCACTAAAAAGTTGACACAAGTCTATCAGGTGATCTATGGCATTTTCAATTTGGATTTCTTCAGCATAGAACCACTCTCTTACTGTTTATGGAAGAACGCTTCAGTACTTGCTATACTTTGCTTTAAGTACCTCATCATAGTCTATTCCTTTTTCCTTGTGCTACATGTTATCTTGTTCATGAAATACTGTGCAGCAAGATGTCTGGGACGTTTCTATTCCATTTCAGTTCTAAAGAATTCCGTTATTCATGGAATTTCTGGCTTCTTAACTCTCTGCTACACTCAGACTATCACCATCTCCTTTAACTTGCTTTACAGCTACAAACTATCTTTGCCCACATTTGTAAACAAGACTAGCCTAGAAAATAGCATCACTCGTGTCTGGTTCAGTGGAAACTATGAGAGTTTTGGTACAGGCCACCTGCCCTATGCTGTGCCTGCACTGGTAGTAATACTGACTGTAGGTTGTGTGCCTCCCATCCTTCTGCTCTGCTACCCACAAATAAACAAGACACTCACACACTTCAAACTGAACAAAGTCTGGGGACTGTGCAAACTGGAACACTTGCACACCTTCAAGCCATTGTTCGATTCTTTCCAAGGCAGCTTCAAGGATAAATACAGGTTCTTTGCTGGACTGTACTTCTTCTATAGATGGACTGGAGTACTGATATACACATACTCCTCAACTCAAATAGGCTTCTATATGACAGTACAACTGCTTTTGCTTCTAATGCTTACAACGCACAGCATATGCCAGCCATATGAGAAATGGTGGCACAACTTACTGGACACCCTCATCTTCACTAACCTATTGATTGTCAATGGTTTCAGCATATTGAACTATTTCCTTGTTAGGGTAGACTTTGGAAGAAACAACAATACGATCGTCGCTGCAGGGTTCCAGCTATTCTTCATATACTTGCCACTATTCTATTTGCTGCTCAACATAATCGTGTGGTTATACACAAAGGTGTTGTACCCCCGGATTAGAGGTAAAAAGTTATATGAAAAAGAACTAGCATCGACGCAGAAAGAGTTCAGCAGTTTTCGTTCGTCTGGTGTCACTGATTTAGATCTTGAAGATAACGACTTGCCGTATCGACTACTTGGACAGAAAGAAGATATATCATTCACAGAATCAATTCACAATACAGATACAATTAAAGTAGACACTTATTGATGAACCATGAAGATGGTGTCACAAATACATGCATGAGTAACATAATAACATTCCAATATAGCTGTATACATACATGAATTTGTACATACATACAATACACATGGTTCTATTTTAATTATTTGAATAAAAAATTCACTCACTGATTTTTCCAGGGCTCCCTGAAGTTTAATAACCTCAGCTCTCTGTTTTTTAGAAAGCACATCTAATTTCTCATTCTCCTAATACATAAAAAAAAATTTGTTGTTATAATGATAATTGTGCACATGTGATGTATTTGGCCTTACCTTCAACAGCTCTCTGACTCTCTTTTCTTTGTCGGTGACCTGGTCTATGAAATTTCTGTGCTCTTCCTGCAGCACAGCCAGCTTATTGATGACACTGTCTCGGGATTTACCAGCTTCCTCACTAGTTTGCTGCACCTAACCACCACACATAGATTATCAATGAACTAACTAACAAGGCTGGAAACTATAAGATTAAGGTGATGTCAAAGAAATATAATATCGACATACTAGCCTTTCTCTACTGCACCATAATAAGGTCTTCTTGTGTCTCTTCAGAATTAATATCACAATGGCTTCGTTGCACCAGGAAAGATGCTACTGAAACATGGCCTTCCGTGCAAGCCACATGGAAAGGAGTAATACCCATTAGTTTCAATAGTCCATTTACTGAAGCAGTTATCAGAAAGATGCCTACTTGTTAGTAAGTAAACATGTTTTCACAGTTTAGCAATCCATTACTGATGTATATATACTGACATCTCCAACCCACTGTTGAAGTTCCTGTCTCTTCATAAATGATGTGTTCAAACCTTTCAAGAATAACATAAACACTCGTGCACTAAAGTCATGTGCATCCCTCCCTTTTACTACTCCATTAACTTGAGCTTGAACACACACCTAAAAAAAGTTTGTAGAAGCTAACATCTACCAAAAGTTTTAATTTATATCTATAGCATAACACTGTTGTAGAGAAACAAGCAATTTTTCATGCCACCTTTGTCTCTCTCCCCCTCTCCCTTTTCAGTGATTCAACTTGTAGTGCTGTGTTGCATGTACTCATTTTCTAGTAAACTAACACAGCTTGTAGATGAGTCTAAATAAGTTATGTACACTTCATCAAACAAAACCTCCTTTTACAAACTTAAGAAGTCACTAGAGAAAAGTGATGCTAAAGATGAATTGAAATGTGGATGGGGTAACTTTCTCTAATAAATTTGGGACTGAATGAAGTGATAGGTATGAATTGAGTCCCACTTAACAGTAATAAGAGTGAAAAAAACTTTCTCTAACAAAGCAGTGTATACAATTACATGCATTCAATTATGAAAAATAGGAAAAATAGATTTCAGTTTCAGTATTGCAAGTTCCCATACACTTTCTGTTTCCACAATCTTTAGCTTCTAATGATGACGTGAGGGGAGGAAGGGAACTGTAATGATTTTACTTTGTACTTGGTAGAAATGTAGAATCAATCAATATTTTACCAATCAACATATATCTATATATTTATCACACCAATCAAAATATTATAATAAATTAATATCATAACCAATAAATCATATAAGTAATCATGTGTCATTTGTTACCCAACGATGAAGTATTCAAGACTATTGAAAAATAAAATGAGCACACAGTATTATACCAATCAAGAAAAGCTATTAGGGTTACACATGTATTCCTTACCTCTTGCACCTTCTCCTGGAGCTCCTTGTGTTCCAGTTTGGCTTTCTCCAATGCCTGTTGCAATTGCAATTCCAAGTCCTCTATCTTCTCCTGTTGCTGGAAGCATTTCTTCTCTACCTACATACACCCATAAATCCAAACATCCATACTCACTCCCCACAACTGCTGCACCAACATTGGGCTCTGTCTACTCACCTCTTGCACTATCTCCTCCATGGAAGCTTTCTGAAATATTTACATGAAAAAAACAAAACAAAACATTTTCAGTTAAAAAAATAATTACTGAACTGCCCCCTTAGATTACCATTTTAAAAAAAATCAGTACTGTTCTTAATTTAATTGAGTGCCATTATTGTCAACACAGATATTAAAAAATGTTACCAAATTGTAAACAGCGACCAAACCCTTTAAATATATCAACCTAAAGTCTCAAAAAAAACAACAACTTCTTTCTCTAAAGTCATATATCAAATTTAAAGTATCACGAAACACATAAAGACTTACAGACACAAAATCAACAACATGGCACATAATGTAATTGATGCGAACTAGTTCCATGTGGTTACACAACTGGCTTACTTACCAACAAGCCTTCCAGCATTTTGATATCATTTTAGGACTTAAATGTTAAAAAAATAGAACTATGATGTAACAAATAAATTACGTTATAAGATTTGTCATACATCTGTGATGTACAAGCCTCACTCATGGATACCAAAAATGCGTAAGAGAATGCTTGAATTAGTCCATCAAATGCACTTCATATTTTGTCTCTACTCCGTAAGATATTTTAACAGATACCATTGTGAATAAATAGAACATCACAACAGCCAATGTGTTTCTCACTTCCTAATACCAGTGATGATGAAAATGTAGCTTTAATATGAGAATAGCATGTAATTTATTTCATGCTAATTTTCAAGCTTTAATGGGATAAAGGAATTGTTATTTACTAACAGCAGTGAAGTCATATAAAAATATGAGAATAGCATGTAATTTATTTTATGCTAATAGATAAAGAAGCTTAGTGCAATTTTTCTTTCCTGAGCTGCTATTTGCTGCTCTATATTAAAAAGCATATTTAAATAAACACAAATTTGTGAGTTACCATTCATTTCAAACATTTATTTGAACTAAATAATGAGCAACCTGGTCCGGTAATTAATTCATATTGCAGTCTCCACAAATTTAGCCTATAATATTCAGTAGCAATAACTCATATTAGTGTTTACATCTGATATCATGTAATATTGAAGCCTGCTAACTGGATATTATGGTGTGCTGTAGAAGCACACTGTACTGAAGGACACACAGATTACTAGGTATAATCTGACAACCTGAACCTTCAGTAAAATGTATGTATGTGCTGATATTGGGAAGTCGTTCGACCTAAAATAAGATAATCAACAATGATCTTTAAAAAAAATTGTGCCCACCTTTTTCTACTTAGTAAGTTTTAGCATGCAGCCATTTTTTCATTCCATTACCTTGTATACACAGTGTGGTCCTGATTAACTACCCGAGTTAGAGGGAGTACTGAGTGTATGTATTAGAAACTAGAAAGTATAACTCTAATGGGTTGTAAGCCCACTGTCAAGTTACACTACCTCCACACACACACACACATCATGTACAATTGCTCTTTGTTTTTGCTCTTTCCTCACACTTCAGTGGTAGCAGAACTGGCCCAGCAGACCTGGCAAGTGCCGGACCAATATTTTTCAAACCTGCCCAAATTTCCTTGCTTTTTTTGCTTCATGAACAGTGCAAGATAATTTTGCATTTTTTTTATTGCTAAGAAATTCTACCTTACCAGTCCATCTTGAACTGCTTTATTCTGTGGCCATTTCAAGCAGTAGAAAGTAGATATTACGACCCTTGTTAAGACTCGTAGTAGACAAGGTCTATTTCTCTCGTCATATCGTGCTCTTGGTAAGGCATTTGCAGCAAATATGAATAAACTACTTTCAGGATTAAAATTCATGCTGCCGCCAGCGAGACTAATTTAAGGCTATGTGTTAAAGGCTGTCGTACTTGGTTCGTTATTTTATTTCATAACATGATGATATTATTGGAGTTTTAGAGCTGCACTTTTGTACAGGGTTCTTTGGAGTGCTGTAGCCATTCTTGTAGTTAAAAGTCATCATCAAAGTATGTGGAAGTTTAAACGGACAGGGTTGATTTAACAAGCCTAATTAGTATCAAGCTTTTGAAGAAGTATCTTTTCAACTAGTAAAGAGAAATAGCTAGCTGTAGTAGCCATACGAACTCTAAAACAACTCTTTAAAATTAATTGTTGCATTTTATTAGAGAATTATTGAGTCATTTTCACTTCTAATAGTATAGCACGTAAGTTTCCCCTCAAAAATGTATGGGGAAAATCACTGTTCAACTGAAATCGCACGGGGAAAGTGAAATAGCGTGTAACTAATTGAAATACCTCGGTAACTAAGTGGAAACTAAGTGAAATACCACAGTAGCTAAGTGAAATAGTACGGGTAAGTGCGCACGTGTGTAGCGTTAACCTTGGAAACATACAGTTCGAGTAGTTTCTAGTTGGAGACAATGTCATTCTTTACCACAGAAGCTCTCGTATTAGACAGAATGTTTTTCAACAGATTAGGAGGGGCTGTACATTGAAAACAAAATTCCAGCGGAAGCTAATCTTGAAATAAGGAGATAGTGAGTGAACGATACAGTGTAGCTACAATTGCAAATGACTTTTTAAAAAGCTGGCCTACTATTAGCAAGTAATAGCACGGGCAACCTGTGCTATTAGGGATCAATAGCACGGTTACCCGTGCTATAACTCATACAAATTGTTTTGTTATTATAATAATAAAATATCAAAACATCTTTAAATATGTAGTGATGAGATGAGAAAGAAAACAGAATTTGCCTGACCAATAAGAAATGTTTCCACAACCACTGCACTTCCATGTTAAGTTTTCAATCACTCGAGTTCAATGATTAGAACAGGTAAGGATCAACACCAGAAAAAGCTTATTCCTATGACAGTGGGACACCTCAATCAGTAGATCATGTGCATTCCTACAGTTGTATTTTGTAAGAAGGGATAGTTGATTAACACACGAGTTCAGAGGACTTCAGCAAGAAGTTGAAACATTGGGTTAAGTTTTAATTAACATTTGGCTGTTAGAACGAGAAAAAATTGCTATTATTATAATTTTTACAATGTAGATAAGATATATATTAGCTATTGTGAAAACCTAAATTTTTCAGCCTTCCAAATAGGATATTGTCTATAACAAATGGTCTTCTGCAATATCCTTTTAACATATGCTATAGCCATGCAATTGTAGTATATATAGAAGAAAGTTAGGCATACATGTTGAGACAACCAAAGCTACTACTGTACAAAGGCTTGGCTACTTAAAGAGAATAATAACAATGATGATAGGAAAAAAAATACAGTTTAGTAGTTGAAAAGTGTGAGTTCTACTATTCAAAACCATGAAACCTTTTTGGGAATACTTCATTCCCCTAAAGATCATGGATTAGGTGACCAATTTCATCCAATGTTTCTTCCCACACTGATGTAGCAATTCATTTTGCTGCTCTGTTCAGGCCTCAATACTGAGAACATGCATATTAATTTATTTGTGCATCACTTCCTGTTTTGTGCCCAGTGTCTGTGATTGGTCAGACAGTCCCAGTTTAGATGAAGAGCTTCTCTCCTACTGTTACCAAGTTCTGCCTTTAGTCTTTCAAATATATCTCATACTTGTGGTCACTGACTTTAACTCATATTTGTGGTCATGCTAAAAAAAAAAAAGCTTGTGGTCTACTATTCTATTTCAAACTTGGTCTGTGTGTGTGAAAGCATGTGTGTTGCGTGTTGTGTGTGTGTGTGTTTCCTAGCCCGGATCTAGGAGCTTTGCTTGCATGGCTCACAGTGCCTGCTTAGTGCACAGGCATCCTTGCTCTGCACACCACCACACACACACACACACACACACACACACACACACACACAAATGCAAAAATGCCAATACAAATTTTCTTGCTGCCAGCGGCGGTCAGAGCCAGGATGCCTGTGCACTAAGCAGGCACTGTGAGCCGTGCAAGCAAAGCTCCTGGAGCCGGGTTAGAAACTAGCAGGAGAGCAGGCCTTTCCTCACAGCAAGTGGTGTGAGCACCCAAAATCCCACCAGGACCATTGCTGTTTCATGAGAAAAGGCCTTGAATTTGCACCCCAGCAAATGCCAGGTACCCAAATACAGCTGGTGGGAGGCAGATGGAAAATCAGATGGAAAAAATTGCCTGAGTTGGGCTTGAACTCAGGACCTGGGGGGGGGGGCCTGAGCCCAGGACACAACCACTACACCACACAGCCACACACACACACACACACACACACACACACACACACAAGCATATTTATAGGGTACTCTTTACTTTGCTGTAAGATAAAAAAAAAAAGAAGAGAAGAATGGAATGGAATGGGACAGGACAAGGTAGCAGTGAAGCCTCAGTAGTGACAATAGCTAGATAAGGTCACCCTAAAACCAAAACTGACAGCTTCTATTGTTGATAGACAGTTACCATCATACAATGCCACTCATTCTGGCCAAGAAATCTAACCTACTTCTCTCCTTCATGCGTTACTATTACTGCTGCTGCTGTTGTTGTTGTTGTTGTTGTAAGCTTGTTTTGCTTTTCCTAATAATACTCTATGGCTTGCTAAACAAGCATTTTACCTGAAAGTGAATTGGGCCCTACATAGGATTTCACATATCAGCAAGGCATTAGACTAGTTCATGTCACATTATCTATTGCATTGCAACTGTTCCCTGTTCCTGCTATTTTGTTAAGGAGGGTTGATTTATTTAGAACTTGGCATCCTGAAAGTCAGTATGTCTGGTTCAATGTCTGGTTCAGCAAGTACACACATACACCACAGAAACTGGAGTGTAGGTACGTGTGTGTGTGTGTGTGCGTGCGTGCGTGTGTGCACATTCATGGGAGGGACAGAAAGTATTACATACCAACCTTGCCCCCTGTAATTACCAGTGATCATGCTGGATTTGTAGAATAGAAATTCCACATAATATATTGGGGGCTGAGCCAATTATATATCCAGTATCACTTACAATTAAAACTTAAATGGCTTCATTATTTTTACATTACATTCCTTAACTTGGCAAACATACTTTCTGATTTTCCTCTTCTAGCTGTGTCAGAAGACTTGCATTCTCTTCTCTTATCTTTTCCACCTCCACTAGCCACTCTTCTTTCCTGCATTAACACACAGTGCACACTATTGAACTTGGGTAACCACGTGGGCTGGCTGGCTGGCAAGCTCAATGATAAAAACACATGGGTGGTTTGTTTGTGGACTAATCTTTGCAATAGCCACAATAAATACTCTCCCTGTACCAGACAAAATACAACTAAACCACATGCCGTGGGCATGATAGTAAGGGGGAAAAAGGCTTTTGTTCTGATTGAGGGTCTTATTAATTCATAATAAGTAAGATGATGATTATTATTATAACTTTTTTTTTTAAATGGTTTCATCTTTCTTCCACCAGAGAGACTAAGATGTGCACTTAGTCTCCATGCATATTCTTGAGGTTCTCTAACATCAATATACATTAAGGACACAAGAGAATGACAACACATCCTATACTTGAGGCCATTCCATGAAGCATAACTTACAATAATTGAACTTCAAGACAATCTACAGCAGAATGAACTGATAGAATAAAAGACAGGGGCTAATGGAAACTCTGAGAAGGAACTAATAGGATGGTATTGGAAAAATGATTAAGTCCAAAGCCAAAAGTAAACTGTACATATTGCAAGTGGGTAGCACCCTTGGAAAAGAAACAAGGAACTCAGTAGGATTGAAGGAAAAAGGAAAAGGACACTAGCAGTGAGACACCTGTTACTAGAGACAAAACATCACCAATGAAAGCTATCCAATTCTGTTGTTGTCTTGTTTGTTTGTTGTTGTTGTTTTTTTCATTTCTACATATATAAATTCAGTCTGTGAGTTTACACACACATGCCAGATGATGATTTATTTGCTACTTTTTAAGTGTGACCTTTTGATAGCTATTAACTAAATTCAAGACTTGTAAAAAAAATGTATTGCCTTTATTCCAGCACCTCCATTTCTTCAAGATGATTAAAAACTGAATTTCCTACAAAATAAACTTCTTTTTACACACATGTGGGGCAGCAGATATCATTGCAATAAAAAAAAAATGGGCATGGACATTTTCATTGAATATTCACTCAAGCATCCAGCAGCCGGACGCTATCATGCCAAGTAATAAAATGACAACAGTTGGGACTGGAAGAAAAAAATCCAAAAACTCCTCAATTCCTTCCATTGATTCCAATGCCTACCATGAGGTAACGTGTACAGCTTGTATTGTAATCCATGATGCAGCAACGACACAGTAGTGATTGAACAGGTGGGATATTTTCTGTTGATAGTGTGCCTAGCACATGGACCAGTGGCTTATATCTAACAAAACTACAGCGAAAGAATTTACAAATAATTTGAGTCAGCGGGTGGGAGTAGAGGGGGAGGAGGAATAGAAATAAAAAACGGGAGTTATTATAAACTGTGTCTGGCTTCACTCTAATTTAAAATGTGTTTGGTATTTTATATAGTGACTATTGACTAAACAAGCAAAGAAATTCTCAATAAAGTACAACTCACCGTTCAATGGTTTCTCCAGTGTTTTCTCTGCTACCAGTGCTTTCTGAACTATCGTGAGTTGCTATACTATCCTTAGTCTCCAAAGTATGGCTGTCTACCAACTCAGTCTGGCCCACGGACTCAGTCTGGCCCACGAACTCAGTCTGGCCCACGGACTCAGTCTGGCCCACGGACTCAGTCTGGCCCATGGACTCAGTCTGGCCCATAGACTCAATCTGGCCCACAGGCTCACTTCTGCCCACAGATTCACTCTGGCCAAGTGACACATCATTCAAACAATTACAAGGACCAGAATTGGCTGCAGTTTCTTCACTGTGATCTTCAGAAATACTTAAGTGTAGTTCTTCTGACCTAGGCTTAAAGCTGTTTGATGAGGGAGTCTTTGAATCAAACAAAACCTCTTCAATATCTTCATTTTCACTGACACCAATAGAATCATATTTAGATTCCACATCATTTCCTTCTACAGTTTTATCAGTCTCATCGCCTCCAGTTTCACTTATGCTGTCAAGTCGGAGTGAGTTTTCTTTGAGAGAAATTTCCACAGGAGATTTTGAGTCTTCTTCCCCAGATTTGCCTATTTCTTCATCTATTACAGGAGTACCGGTAGAAATTAATTCGCTATCTTGGTAATCTCCGTTACATAACGTTTCTTTCCCTAAAACGTTCCTGTCTTCCATCAATTCTTCTTCACACGGCACAGAAGTACCACAATTACACTTCTTTCATGGCACGAAACTGACGTTTGTAAACAACGCAGGTAAGTATCGTCTACAAACGCTGACGTAGCAGTATTTGTTTTCCCACTTCCTCTGAATAAGCTGTTGAATTGGGAGGTTTCAAGTAAGACGATATTTACCTAACATTCAGGCAAGCCCAGACCTTTCAACTTCTGAAAATGACATCATACCCACATTTCATTTATATATATGTGGCACAACCAGCCAGCTTTCTCGTCTTAGTAGTTTAAAAAAAATGTGTATTCTAACTGAGTCATCAGTGAAGTCATCAGCAATGACCTGAGCTTATTCAGAATTGAGGGATTTGAAGCCATTGAACTATATGGCTACAGTTATGTGGTGAGGGTCTGGTTATAAAAAATATACATACCATTTGTCAGTGCAATAATGAGTAGAAAAGTATTGTGAAAAAGCACACTGGTGTTGTGGAAAATTTTGTGACACAATACCAAATATTTTGAGTTGAGAGGACTGCAAGTCCATTGCATCTCTTAGTGTAAAAAGTATGTATGATAGTTTGAGAGGGAGTTTCAGTGAGGTGTTACAGCAGTGTAGGAAGATGTTTCAGTATAGGGGACTCCAAAAATCACTTTGTTAGATTGTGCCCCAAAATTATGGGGGGGGGGGTGGGGGGAGGGTGGGCTCCAGCCCCTGGAGCCCACCTCCCCTTCCTGCCACTGGGGAACAGAGAGACAGAGAGGTGTTCTCTAGGGAATCATACAATAGTGAACTTGAAAAGACTACAGATCATACAGTTTTTATTTTGTGGGGAAATGGATAAGAGTAACAAAAAACAAAGCAGTTACTTAGTTTACTTTCAGTAACAGCTAGGCCTCAAAAAAACACCTATTTTAAAATACATCTTCAAAAGTGTCCTACGATGGAAATTCTTTATCAAGCAGCTCTAATAATTATAATCCTCACTCAAGTTGGCTGTGAGACTGACTCAGAAAATAATGATTGTATTTATTCTCCAGATAATAATGCAACGATCATCAACTTTACAAGTGCAGCTGCAGTGGAATTGACTTTATCGAAGATAGCCAAGAGTTGCTCCAACTCTGTAGGACGTGTTATCATTCACATGGACATGTCTCATACTCAAGTGGAACAGAATGTAGACTTTAGCAATATAACTGCGGTCACTATTAATGGTAATGGGCACGTCCTGGAGTGTACGCCAGGCACTGGAATCCTCTTCGACTCTGTAGAAATGGTTGCTATACAAATACTTACATTGAAATATTGTGGGCTACAGCAACCTTTACTGGTTGGCCAGGGTTATGAGCTCAGTGGCCTCTACATCCTGAGCAGCAGTTGTGTTGAATTGGTGAACGTCACTCTGACAGAGAACAATGGCAGTGGACTCCACATCAGTCGGGGGCTACCCAAAAACGTCACGATTGTGAACTCTATTTTCTCAAGTAACAAACTTCCCGAAAATGATGGGAGATTTTTGTTTGGTGGTAATGGATTAAGACTAAGTTTGAACTACCATAATGCCTTAGATTCAGAAGTTAATATAAGAATCGAAAATTGCTCATTTTCCAATAATGTCGATAACGGGTTTATTTACAACATCCTTTTAAGTAATTCTAGTGGTAGAGGAAGAGGTGGAGGTATACATATCAGTGTGTATCAGTCGCCCCAAGTACTCAATATTGTGATATTTAATTGTTCCTTTGACAATAATGTTGCTTATCTTGGAGCAGGTGTGTCTGCTTCGCTGCGTGGATATACAGGAAGAAGCACATTAGAAATAATCGATTCCAAGTTTATCCAAAATGGCTGTGACCAAAAAGCTGCCTTAGGCATAGGTGGGGGGATTATAATGTCATTTGAAAGCAGGCATCAAGCCTCCACTGGTATGTTCAGAATTATCAACACCGTATTTGAAATGAATTGTGCGGCTCTAGGTGGAGGATCCTATTTTTTCTCGCAGAAGCTTGCCAAATATGCTTATCCCAGGCATTTACTCTTTGACAATTGCACCTGGATACGAAATTTAGCTAATATTGGAGCAGCAGTGCTGCTGGCTCCTCGCACTTTCTCAAGATTCCTGGATGGACGTTTGCCAGTCCCAACTTTTAGAAACTGTGTCTTTTTAGGTAATAGTGTGGTTTTTTATCATAGAGATACCTCGCCCCATCAATACAGGTCTGGAACATTGTATTCTAGCTTGCTATCTCTTAAATTTGAAAACACAACCAACTTTGAAAACAATTTGGGATCTGGTATAGTGATAATTAATGCTCAACTAGACTTTCGGGATTCTAATATCACCTTTATCAACAACACTGCAGTGCAGGGAGGAGCTGTGTCACTAATTGGCGTGTCAGCCATGCTCATTGGTGATAATGAAGAGTACAGATTTGAAAGAAATCGAGCATTTGACAAAGGGGGAGCTATATTCGTTCAGCTGGTAGATAGTGCGGACGTTTTATCATCAAGAAGTTGCTTTTTGCAGTATAAAAGTGACACCAATTCTATCATAAGATCCAAATTATGGAAATCCAGCTTAATATTTGTGAACAATACAGCAGGTAATACAGGTCACTCTATTTTTGCAACTTCCCTCATCCCCTGTCAGGTAGTATCATCAATAACTGGCATGAATAGATATGAAGTACTGGAGGTCTCTGAGATATTTGTGTCTCCAGGAATTCAAATATTCAGTGAGCGAATGGATTTGGAAATATCTACTGAAGGTGTTGAGTTTGATGCTACGCACCACACATTGTCACTTCTTCCAGGTATCCAAAAAGAGTTGGATGTCAGAGTTCTTGATGATTTGAACCAGAAAATCAATCCTAACCTTGTAGCTTCATTACCCCCCAACAGCAGCCTTCAAGTTTCATCCATATTTTCAGATGGAGCTAAATATCATGTGAAATTGAATGGAGCAGAAGGAATGAATGATGAACTAACTATACAAACACTTGGTACAGTCCAGCTTAGGCATACTTTTAATGTAACCATCCAAAAATGCCCCCCTGGTTTCCGGTTTGGCAGCTCTTCTTCTTGTGTGTGTGAGTCAGATTCATACATTGGAATATCAAGGTGTGAAAACAACGTAGCCTATCTGGCTGAAGGTTTCTGGGCCGGATATATACACACTGAAGGTAACCGCAACACACTAGCCACTTCTGTTTGCCCAGTTGGGTTTTGCAATTATGAAACTGTATCAAACAGAGAACTGAAGCTTCCTAGCAATCCCCATCTCCTGGAAGAGGCTATTTGTGGAGAATCGAGAAGAGGAATTCTTTGTGGCACATGCAATATAGGATACACTGCTTACTATCACTCCCCAGGGCTAAGTTGTCGCAAGGAAGAACCTGTCTCTTGCAAATTAGGTTGGCTTTTCTATTTTCTATCAGAAATACTACCAGTTACTTTGGTGTTTGGATTTGTGCTTTTATTCAATGTCAACTTTACTTCTGGAGATTTGAATGGTTTTATACTATTCAGCCAGCTTCAGAGAACCCTCCACTTCGATGCCAGTGGAATTATAACTTATAGTCCAGTTATTCAACACTTTACTCAAGCTTATCAAGTAATTTATGGTATCTTCAATCTGGATTACTTTAACATTGAACCGCTATCATACTGCATCTGGAAAAATGCTTCTGTCTTAGAAATGATTTTCTTCAAGTACCTTACAATAACTTATTCCTTCTTTCTTGTTCTGTCTGTCATCTTGTTCATGAGGTATTGTGCAGCAAGATGTTTAGGGCGTTACTATTCCATTTCAGCTCTAAGGAACTCTATCATCCATGGCATCTCTGGATTCCTGGTTCTGTGCTATTCACAAACTATCACAGTGTCTTTCAATATCCTCCATAGCCTCACTCTAAGTATCTCTCTCAACAAAACGATGGTAATAAATAAACTCACTCGAGTCCGGCTGAGTGGAGACTATGAGAGTTTTGGTAGAGGCCACCTGCCCTATGCTGTGCCTGCACTGGTAGTAATACTGACTGTAGGTTGTGTGCCTCCCATCCTTCTGCTCTGCTACCCACAAATAAACAAGACACTCACACACTTCAAACTGAACAAAGTCTGGGGACTACGCAAGCTGGAACACTTGCACACCTTCAAGCCATTGTTCGATTCTTTCCAAGGCAGCTTCAAGGACAATTACAGATGTTTTGCTGGCCTTTATTTTTTGTACCGCTGGGCTGGATTGATAGTGAGCTCCTACTCCAGAAGTTTCAGTGAGTTCTACATTGCTGTCCAAGTTGCTATTCTGGTTATGCTTGTTCTGCACTGCATTTGTCAACCTTACCAAAAGCGATGGCACAACGTGTTGGATACATTCATATTTGCAGTACTGGTGTTTGCCATTGGACTGAGTAATTTAAATCATTACCTTGTGAGAGTTGACTCACGTAAATACAACAGTACCAACTTAAGCTCTGTGTTCCAGCTAATTTTAATTTACATGCCAATTTGTTATCTAGTCATATACTGCACAGTATGGCTACTGAGGAAACTCTTTTGTACAACTGCTACTACTGATGCACAATCTTCTACTCCAGAAGAATTTGCTCTCAACAAAATATCCAATAAAATCAAGCATCTCAGCTTATTATCCAGCACAACAGCAGCAGATGAAGAGGATGAACTACCATATAGAGTTCTAGGCTATAAAGAAGACAAATCTTTTGTTGATTCTACAGTAGACATGCAAGAAGAAATGCAACCAACATATTAGAATGAGAAACTGCACTGGCTACGTAGCGGTAGCAAACTAATCATACTTGAGAAACTGTGAATTAGCTACAATTTCATTATTTTTTTTGTGTGTGTTTTTTTTTTTTATACTGTAATACCATAGCCGAGTCCTTTTTCAAAATACAAAAAAAGTGTGGTATACCAGAGCACAGTGGAAAACTGAAATAATGATCTGATTGGTCACGGCGATCTCTTTGCGACCTTGCCGCACTTTTACCCGCTTATAGGGCATGCAATGTCGCGGCGAAATTCCAGGGAAACGCTATTTTAGCAACCGTAAGAAAAGTATGAATAAAATAGCTAGCAGAACCGGGGTGGAGAAATTTCCAAGATTATGATTTTCTTAGCTGCAGAAATGAACTGTTATCTTCGCTCCATTCGTGCTATTATAGCTCCTAATACACTCTTCCAGAACACTTTCGCGAAGCAACATACCTTGCGGCTAACCGCGCTACAAACCTCCACAATACAATCAAGCCCCCTCCTCCTCCTGCATGCCAGGCAGGCCGGGGGGTATAGGGTCTGCGCGTCATTTGGAGCCAAGATGGTACGGATGAAAACTAAGGAGCTGTTATGAGCTCTCTTTTTTCGAAAGACTTGATACCGGTACCCGCTGTAGGAGAAGTTACAATAGGTAGAAAGGCTTCCTGTGATGCTGTAATAGGCAGTCCCTTGATTAGTAACGTCCACTGCGTTGTATACTCGGCGAGTGTTATCCAAGTGTCTGTCCTGGATCGTAGCAGAAATGGGACATGGGTCCGTAAGAGAAATAATGACTCATCCAATAAGTCTGCCTCGGCTAAAGCGGCCAGAGTATCTAAGGATTTTCCTTGTCATTTAGATGCGGGAGATGTCATTTATCTGCTGGCACCAAAACATGCAGATAGCTCAAACTTTAGGCTGCAGCTAAGGAACACAGAAGGTGATGGCAGTTACCTGTTTCATTTGAAGTCTGGTGACAAGGACAGTTTGGAGCAGGATGCAGAGGAAGTGGCCCACAAAAGAACATTAGAAAACCCGGACTTTCCACGCAATAAAATATCTAGAATTTCTTCTGGCAAGGAAGACTATATACAGGGAATTTCCAGTCGTCTAGATCATTCATGTGATTCTGTAGTAACTTCTTCCAGTAGTAAAGCTAGGGGGACACTTTCAAGTGATAATGGAACATGGGAATTAAACTCACACACTGGTTCTGTCAGCATGAGAAGTGACGAGATGATTTTAGAGGATACTACGGTAAAAGTTTCAGCTGATAGCTCCAAGGAAGCTTTTCTTGCAGACAAAGATAACTCAGAGACCAAAGTAGAGGAAAAGGGAGTTGGAATTTTCAGTTCTTCCTTGTCAGTAGAACAGTGCCCTAAGTGCTTAGAGCTGTTTCCAGTAATAGATCTAATTGCTCATTTCAGTGAGTGTATAGGAATTCCGAGTTGGAGATCCAGCAGTTCACCGGAGGAATCTATGGTGGACAGAAGGTCTGTCCAGGATGATGAACTTGGGGAGTGTCCTTCTTGTGCCAGGGCTTTCCCTATAGAAGAACTTGTTGTCCACTGTCAGCACTGTTGTTGGAAAGGATCAACATCGTCGTCACCCATACTGTCAGCTTATATTCCAACTTCACGTCACATTGATAGTGATCTTGATGGACCTGGAGCAGAAATAAGCAGGCTACACAATGATGGGAAAGGCTCTATTCCTACACAAAGAGACGAGGCAGAGGAGGATATAGTGGTGGTAGATGAATCAAGTACCGATGGAGAAACTAGTTCTGGTACTGGTCCATCACTCTTGGAAAATACTGGTCCAGCACTCTTGGAGGGTACTGGTCCAGCAATCGTGGTAAGTGCAGGTTTGTCAGATGATGCCAGTGTGAAGGTTGCTAGGGAAAGCGTGACTGGTAGGGACAACATGCAGGAGTTGGAGCTGTGTGAGAATTGCCTGAAGGAGTTTCCTCTGTATGAGCTGTTGGCACATCACACTACTTGCACAGTAAAGAGCAAGGTGAGACGTTTACGTAGTCATGGTGATGGTTTCAGGAACTTATTTTTGCAGGTTGGGGTAGTCTGTTGTATTAAATTTCAAAGCCATGTTTTAAATAAATTGTTTAGGAGATGGTTTTTATGACGGTTTTTTCCCCCAGTACATCTCCCGTCTTTCTGAATGTATCTTATGTTACTTTCATGTTCCTTGAAATGCTTCATCTGCATTTGATATTATAAGGGGAAGTTTAGCCTCCTTCTAAATTATCTTGACCTACTAATAAATAGTACTCTCCAATTAATTTAAATGACTAACTGATTTAAAATAATTTGGTGGATTGTATCAACTATGTAATAGAAGTTATTTACTAAAGAGGTCACCAAATGGTTTGTGGTTTACACACTTCTATGTTAAAGACTCTTCCTGAGTTATTCATAGATGTCAGGCTTTAGATAGCTATTGCTCCAATAACTGCCCAGTGTTGAAGTTAGCCACTGACAGAACTTAATCTGCCTACAATCACTGAATTACAAGCACAGGTCTGTTACAGATGTTCTGAAGGAGTGCTCTGTGTTATTGCATTATTAAATGTGGCGTTCTAATAGCAGTTGTCTCTAAAATCCTTAGTATGAAAACATCACATTGCTTGCAGTGTATAGTTTGGGACAACCAACAATAAGAGGCGGCTTTAGGAGGAGGAGCTTCCTGATTACAACTAGTTACAGCTGCTATCCTACATGTTAGGGTTGTACAGATCTTCTCAATAGCATTATATTATTACTATTGATCAATGGGTAACCCCAAGGCACTAGTCTGTAGTCATAGCTGTTATCCTTTATGATTATGTACCTTTTTTCCTTTTGCTATAAACTTTGTAAACTCACTTTATGTTTTCTTTGTTCTGTCTTTCCTTGTTGTTGCAGAAGTTCAGTGTACAAGAACAGTGCCAGCATTGTCTCCAGGATTTCCCATTGGATGAAATAGTCAAACACTCTATGAACTGCTCACACAGAAATACACAAGAAAGTCTTGTAAGTTTATGTTTATTTGGTGAACGAGCAGAAATTCTATTAGAGTTGTTCAATTGAAACTATGATATTTAAACCCTTTACCAGATACAATTCTAGGAACACTGCCGGTTTTAATATCTCCAAGTTACTGGTATTTCAACTAGTACGAACAACTAGTTCATCTTGAATTAGTCAGGAGTTACCCTTAATTGTGGGAAGACAGTAGATTTGTAATAGTTAGCTAATATTAATTGTCAGCAGTTGGTGCTTGTGGAAATTAAACTTCTACTGTAAATGACATCATAACTTATGAGCTGCAGATCTACAAACATTAATTTCATTACAAAAAAAAAATTCTATAGTAGCTAGCCATAATAGGTAATTCGCTCTAAGGTGAAATTTATTTAATTTAGTTTTGTTGTTGTTGTTGTTGTGTTGCCTGCTAGGAGATAGGGAGTGAGGGCGTGGTTGGTGATGAGGAAGTATGGGGAGAACCTGTGGAAAGATGTATGCATTGCTTCAAGGATTACCCTCTAAGTAAGATAGTACGCCATTCCAACAAGTGCAAGGAAGAACTGCTGGGAAACAAGGACAGATTCAAGTCTTTCCTGCCCTCTGTCCATGATGTAAATAAGTGTGTGCGTGTGTTTAGAGCAATAGTACTTCTCTTCTACTGGTCAGTTGCTAATGAAAGTTATAATAAACTTGCAATAACATTTCCCTTTTACATCTGCTGAATAACAGTCATTAATATTTTTTGTTTTGTTGTTGTTTTTTGTTGTTCTTTTTATTTGTTGTTGTTTTTTCTTTCATATTAGTTTAATAAAATTTCACCTTTAGAAATACATGTAGTTTGGGTAAATTTGGTGTGAGAGATTAAGTTGATGATGTATGAACAGATGGATGCCATGACTCTGGCAGTTCTGACTGATGCTCAGAGAGAGGCTGTGGAGTATGTGACAGAGATGTCCAAGAAGGAGTCTATGAAAGTATATAGAAATCTGAGGGACAGAGCCATCTCCCTTGGCGTCACAGAGGAGGATTTGACAAAGTGTGTGTGTGCGTGTGTTGAATACATATATGTGTGTTGGGGGGGGGGGGGGGGGGGGGGGGGGGGGAAGGTGAGAGAGACCATGAGAGGAGAGTGTAAAATGGAAGGATGAAGGATTAGATGTGCCAATAAATGCACTCTTTTTCCAAAAACGTATTTTCAAGCGTTTTGAGTACATCCAACAGTCTTTTTAGTTCGTCTTCTTCCAATTGGTTTTACTTGGTTACCTTTATGTTGTTGTTGTTGTTTTTGTTTGTTTTGTTGTTTTTGTTTTTTGTTTTTGTCTTGTTTTATTTAGAACTCTTCAGTGGATTCGTAGAGACGCTCCCATTATCATTCACGTGGACTTGAACAGAGCACTGCACTTCTTGGTAAGGGACACTCACTACAGGAACTTGTTTGAGACAGGAACAGGAAGTGGTTCTCTGAGCACCAGCAGTCGTATCGTGTGGGAGGTGAGCGTGGGAGGTGAGCATGTAAGGTGAATGTGTAAGGTGTTGTTTTTGCCGGACTAGCAGGAAAGGTCGGGTCATGTGTGGCTAAAGTGAGTTTAACAAACGCCATCCCATCCTGTATTTTTGGTTGTCACTGACTGCATGGCCACCATACATACCTGCAGCAGAATCACAAATAGAAGCATGGAATCTCTACTCTGTTAGTATTTAAAGAAAACCATAGCCTTTTTTTTTATTTTTTATTTTTTATTTTTTTTTTTTATGCTACAAAAGTACAAGAGACTGCATGCTTTAGTTGTCGGTATTAATAATCTTCATAATTTCTTAAGGTGTCTGATTATCAGATAGTGTGCTAGAACTCTCTATTTAGGGTTGACCACCCCTTTCCCATAGGGATAATACAAATTTTTATTATTTATTTATTTATTTATTTATTTATTATTATTTATTTATTGGGGGGGGGGGGGGGGAGGAGGCGAAGAGGTAAAATTGACTTATTTTACATTGAAAACAAATGTGTTGGGGCAATATTATTCAGATACCTTTACTCAGTAATTGCATACCCTTGGTGCCTTATCTTATCCATTAGGATAACATCTTCAACGGTATCTATAGCAGACATGGAGCGTCGCCATTTGAGAGGGTCAAATATGGAGTTCTGAATATCGGTAGGCAAGAGCCATTGAATGAATATTGGTGACGAGCGTTAGTGGTGACATCTAAATGCTCACAGTAAAGAGGATTTAACTCTTGTACAAACCTTTCATATACGATGAGTTGAAATACTTAACATTTTTTTCTGATGATTTTCAAATAAATTACATCTGATATTTAATAATTGTGTGCAGTGGGAGATCCTCGTGGTGTGAGGCGTTGCTATACTTATGGAGATTCATTCCTTCAGGTACAGTCACTGCTTCACACCTAACTTCTCCTCTGCAATAAATTCTGTCATGAAGTAAATGTTAATGGACATGTCATTTATGCTTCTTCCTTTGCTAAATAAATACATTAGGAGTCAGTTCACGTTTTGTCTTTCATAATGTATTACTGGAATGAACATTAGTTGTATGATTTATGGTATGTGGGTTGCATCCAGTTGAAGAAGGTTCGCTTGAGGACTACATTTGCTTCCAAGGACACATCCAGTGATTCAGTGGTCCTTTCATGCTGTGAGCACTATGGCAACGTCCTCCACAAGTATACTGATGCAGAGCTGCAGTCTGTGAGTGATCCTTGTGTAGACTAGAGACTGTTTAATTCTCTCTTTTTCTTTTTCTTTTTTTCCCTTTCCTTCTTTCCTTTTTTTCCCCCTCCTCTCTCCAGATTATAGAAGTGTCCACTGGGAGGAAACAATTTCTGAAGTCTGATGTCATCAAGGAGTATAAAGAGGTTAGGCTAAATCATTGATTTCCTTGTGGCATCCTAGCTACAATGAACAGAAATCCGAATCCCATTCTATATATATATATATTATACTAGTGGTGTGCTTGAGCACAAATGGTGAGTGAGCCTAAATCTACACTAGTGTTAAACGTTTGATTTTAACTTCTAACACTAAAAAAAAGTCGAGTTTTTAAATTACGTATATACGGTAAAGGGGTTCATTGCCGTAGTAACCACTCCGCAACTCTTTGAATTGAAAAAAAAAATACAGCAACAAAAACAAGTCACACTATTTAAACGTTTTCTTTGTGATATAAGTTGTAATGCACAATATTTTCACACAACTGAACATGCCTACGCTAGACTTACCTTCGTGAGTAGTCTAGTGGTCAATGAATTTTCAAGTAAATACTGTACCGTAGGGCTTATAACTCTATGACAAATAGCATATTAACTTACCACAGCCACTACCTCCAATAGAAATAGAACTCCGGTAAGTTTTTTTGTGTTTTAACTGCACCCGTAAAAGAATTCAAAGCTGTAAACAATTCAATTTCTAGAGTGGTACGAGTAATGATCGATAAGTCAGGAGAATCTTTTTAGTGAAATTTGGGACGGGGTCGAAAGCAGAGCTAACACAAAAATACGCTAGGGTCAAAGTACAAAATGACATACGTACGTCCACACACATAATATAAACAAACAAATATCCCCGATTTTCAATTGTGTTACCCCTGAGCCTTAGGTATTGTTGCCAGTCCTTCAGGGAGTCATGCTGAATTTTTGGCAGGGGGTGGGAAGCACTGCTTACTTGGCCACACCCATTGTAAAACCCACACTGATGCCATGCCTATATGAAAGTGTATATATTTTTCACACTGACCAGTGTTTGGTCACATGCACAATCTTACTATCATAGAATTCAACTTTAGCTATTGAACTGTACTAATATTCTGGAGGGGGGAAACTGCAGCTGTAGGGTGGGAGGGGGGAAATTCCAGGACACGCCTACCTCTGTATGAAACTGATGTTGTTCTTTTTACAGGTTCAAATCCATGGTCCTGTGTGTCTGTCAGAGAATGTGGAGTGCATAGTAGTGAACGAACGCCATCAAAACGACACCAACATTAAGAAACTATTGAACGAGTTTGTAGAGAAGAATTCTTGTAATCTAATCTGGATGGATAATGTTGACTACCCTCCTTAAAATTTAATGTCTTTTTAATCACCTTTTGCAGATTATTTTGCTCTCATTTTTATCACATATGTATATATGACCACTTTCTGGTGGTTTTATAAATCTTTATCCCCACGTGTAGAAATTATGATACAATAATTTTTAAATGAAATTATGAAGTTGTCAATCGTGTAGAAATTATGATACAAGAATTTTTAATGAAATTATGAAGTTGTCAATTTCAATCTACAGGCATTGTTTTGTTGCCACTAATAATCACTAGAAGTAGCAGCTAATGATTAATGCTATAATGAAGTATAAATGTGTAACACTATCATAAAGTGTTACATAAAGTCTCAACAACGCTGTTCATGCCCATGTATACACTATAGTCTATAGCAAACAGTAGCTACAGGGGGTGGGTGGACTAAATAGGAAAGATCTCCATGATTATTTAACAGGAAGACCAAGGCTGCTAGCATAATGTCTCAAATAATATCTAATGGCATGCCGAGTAATTTCAGAATGAAAGTATGTAGCCGTCATTTCGCTCTAGCTCTACAAATGTATATATAGCTAGTCACATTGGTGCAATCATGAAGTACAAATTGTACTCTAGAGTTCTTGCAGTGGTTTCCTCTGCAATAGGGTGGAAAGTTACGATCATGGAAAATATACCAGAGTCAGTTAGCCAGACCCTTTACCTTTCCCAGCGTAGCATGAAGTCTCGCGTAGCGTGAAGTCTCGCGTCGCGTAGTACATTACATTTTGCTCGCCGCACTTGGATGATTAAGGCCATAATTATGGCGAGAATTCTATATTTTTTAACTGCATCCTTCCCTCATGTCGTGCGTATTTATTATATGAAAGTCCTGGCTCGCAACTAATACCGTGGGCCTGACCCTTTACACTTGATAACCCCGTGAGTATAAGATCTGGCTAGCGTGAAGCTGTTTGTTGACATTTTAAATAGAATTAAATCAGTAATACAACAACTATGAATAATATGATTAATGTGGGCTGTGCCTAATCACTCTTTCAGTCCCAGAATAATGGCTTCCCTAGTTTTTTTCAAAAATTTGATGCTATGTGAGCCTCTAGACAAATATAATCTCTTCAGAAGTGCTGTTAGCATGTTAAGTTCATCTCTTAGGGCTAAAATTTCAGCTAAATATTTTTTGGTTTTAACCTTGGCAATGTCCAGCTCCTTATGGAGATCATCGTTAGACTTCTGCAACATGTCATTATTCTTCTGGAGTTCTATAAGGGATTTCTCTTTTGAGTTTAAAACTTGATCTATGCTCTTGCAACAATCTTTGTACTGATACATATTATTCTTTATTGTCTTTTTATCCATGTCTCTTTTAAGAGATGTAAACTCTATATTCTTTTTATCTAATTCCATTTCATACATTTTATTTTTATCTTTTAGTGATTTTAACTGGTCTTCTTTAAGATCTAATTCATTAGCATAGCTCTCTGCCAGACTTTTATATGATTTTAATTCTTTATATAGGCACTCCAGTTTTTTGGTACAATCTTCTTTTTCATTAAATTTGTCCACAGTTTGGCATGAAGCTTTCGTCTTACTCTCTTTGGTATTGAAATTTCTGATCATATCATCTATTACTTCTTGGTATGATTTTATTTGTTCATCCTTAACTTCTAATTCACTCCTTAAATCTACCAATTTTTTAGTGGACTCCACTGTTTCAAGATTACAGAATTCATGATTTTTGTGTTTCTTCAACTTCATATTAGAGTTTGAGTTGAACATTGGTGCTTTGACTTTTAAGTGATGCAGTTGACTTTTAGATGCCTTCTTATCTAATTCTGTATCCATGGTCTTCAGTTTATGGTCATAGTCATGGATGACTCTTTGTAATGGCTTTATTTTGATGTCATTAACCTTCATTTGATTGACATTACTCTTAATTATCCTTTCTAATGATTGCACTTCTTGTTTTGCTGCCAATTCCCTGGGTATGTTTTCATGTTTGTATTTCATACAATAAGCATCATCATTTGACTGTTCGTATAACCTAAGTTTGTCTTTAGTCTTCAATTTGGCTATTTGCATCCTTTCCTTAGTGTTATACACTCCATGATAATTATCAGCTTCTTTCACAAACTGGCTAGAATTTTGTTCACCATCCTTTTTATGAGACTCTATCTGGGTACCTTTTGTTTGTACTAGTATTAGCTCCTTTTCTTGATTATGTGTATATTGTTTAATATCCTGATTATTTTTTATGACTTCTTGTTGATTTGCATTCAAAATACTGGCATACTTTTCTAATTTAAATTTGAGCTCTTTGTCTTTCTCAGACTTCATATCTTTTAGTTTATTAACGTAATCCTCATGTACCTCTGGACATGACTTCAGTTCTTGATCTTTCAGTTCCAACTGATTTTTGACACATTTCAACTCAATTTCTGCATCTTCAATTTTATTAGTCACATTTTCTACAGGACTGGGTGCCATAGGATTTTCTGAACATTTGAGTAAATATTTAGTATCGTAGTCTATTGAAATGACTGAATCACTAAAAATTGAGGAGGAATATAATTTTTTCTGATCATTCTTGTCTTTTTCAACTAATTTTTTTGGAGAGGAGTTCTTCTTAATCAGAGTAGTATTATTAAGTTTCTAAAGGTTAAACAGAAACAAATGTTTACTTCAGATAAGAAACTTAAGGCAAAATAGATAATTTAATTAATTAATAATAAACACCAACTTAATCAATAAATAAAAATCATAAGTATATAATTTTACCTTGAAGATTAACGATAGAAGAGAGAGTAGAGCTGCAGTTATGTTATTAAATATTTTGGCCCAGTTATTAAAAATGGCATCTTTAAAGGTGTCCTCTTTAACTTCAGAATTCATCAGAATTCTAACTAACTTGCTAGCATTCCGGCAGCCCAAACTAGTTACAGAAACCCATCAGAACGCCAGCTACTAACAAGTCAAGCCGATCGTCAGACGCTCGATAATAGCGCACTGAGCAGGGGGTGAATGAAACACGGACCGGACTCGAAAAACTTGCGCACCGCCAGCGCGCATGCCCAGAATAGCATAGACAGAATCTCATGTTTTGTTGTCAGTATCAGCATAACATTTTTTTTGTATACATTGCCGTTATAAACTAGCATTCCATTATTGTATTGCATATTATCATATAATAATTATAATTGTTCTTGTTTTTACCATTGCCATACTACTACTACTGCTACTACTACTACTACTGCTACTACTACTACTACTACTACTACTACTAATAATAATAATAATAATAATAATAATAATAATAATAATAAATAACAACAACAAAAATAAAAATAATAACAATAAAAATAATATTAAAGACAATAATAATAATGCCTGAATGTGAACTGTGCCTCGGTCCTGGGAACAATCACCACCTAATCCTTATTATTTATTTATTATTTATTTGATTGTTTTGTTTGACTATTTATTATTATTATTATTATTATTATTGTTGTTGTTGTTGTTATTATTATTTTAATCAAATTTGCTTCTGCCACCCCTTTACGTACTCATTTGTTTTATTATTATATAGCTATATCTGAATATTAATAAAATAAATAATAATAATAATTGTGGGGAATCTTTGAGGATGCAGGCCTTATGGTAGCAACTTGGACTGCCCTCAGAAATGCATAACTGGTAGAACTGCCACCAGAGTCGATCTATATTATGGCTGATACTGCACCCTCAGCAGTAACTTCAGATGTATATAAAGGAGCAATTAATGAATAGCATAAGAGGTGTGAAGGTAACTACAACCAAAGACTTTATTGAAGCTATGATGCGATAGTTAAATATTATATAGCCATCCGCCCACAAGTGTAACATAAAAAGAAACTAGGCACTGACTGTCCTCATTAGGTGAGAGCACACTAGCTAAGAGAATGCTTTAAAACAGTTAGGTTAGTTACAGGTGTGATTATGTAATGTGTGATATGATATGTTATAGTTATAAACCAAAATTGAGGTTTGTATGCGATTTATAAACTCCGAGACACGAGGGCCAGCCCGAGTGTCCAGGATTTATAAATCGAAATACAAACCTAATGATTTTGGTTTATAACTATTTTTATAGCCCAAACATAAACAACGAGCAAAGTATAGGTTAGCTATCTTAGTAATTGTATTAAAGTACCCAAACTCTTCATTATTCCATTTTGCTTTGATCTGCCTTCCACCATAATTATGGTTGCGAACTATATCAGACTTTTCCCCGCTAATACATTTTCTTACGAGCATACCAGACTGTATCCGATTTATAGTTCTTAACGACAAGCGCGGTCGCTCGGGTAACGGGCTATAACATCTCTTTATTCTTTCATCCTCTTGTGGGAGGCCCCACAATAATAGTAACAATAATTATTTACTGAACTCAGGTACTCCCATAGAGATTAATACAAATCAAACTACCCCAATATTTTACCATATCACGTGGCATTCTAAAAGTGTTATTGCACCCCTTGGGGTTAATTCCAATTATTCTGTTTTCGGTAAATAAAAATACATCATTTTGACATATCTACATATCTATATGTGTTATTCTTTTATCTATTAGTGAATTATTACTATTATTATTATTGTGTCTTTAGATGCTGTGTACATTATGAAACTTTGCGTCTGTGTTGCTGTAGGGAAACCAATATTGATTGTACAACCAGTGAGTGTTGCTCCAGCAAACAAGGACTGAGCTTTCAAGTCTTGATTTGCAGTATCACTTGATGAAGTACTAGAAATTGAAGGCTCAGGCTTCCTGTATGAGCTCAAGATATGACAGGGCTGGAGGAAGCTCCATTTAGTGGTCAGGCCAGGAAAAGGTGTGGTCATGGGTGTGGCCAAATTACACTGCAAGTAATAATATAACAAATAATCATTCTTAAGTGATTATTGTTTGCAATGAAAGTGTTTAAACATGCCTCCACAGTCTGTTTGTTTGTTTTTTGTTAAGATTATGTAACGTCATCCCAAAGAAGCATGATTATGAACTCTGGCCCCTTTGTTGTTCGAATGAGGCATTTGTATAATTTTGAGACTTTGTAGATTTTTGTGTCCAGTTAATTTAATAATTTAAGTTTCTTATATATATATTTTTTTTGTGAGACAAGCCATCATTTTTCTTGCTAAATGGTTTGTTTTCTTCTTATCCATCCTTTGCTTTTTGTACCAGATGTTGTCATTTAGGTGATTACAGTTCACAGCTAAATAAATAAGTGATTCAGAATTGCATATTCTTTGTAGAAACATTTAAAAAATATGAAGTAGGCAACGAGATAAATTATTTGGGGTGCTCCACATTTTAGGCTTAAATTGTCTGTTTGTATTGGTCTCACCTGAGCATGGTTTGGTGTCTCTCTCATTAAAATTCAACATATTTGGGGCCATCTGGAGTTGTTTGGATAGAAAAAATCTCCCTATGTTAGTTTAGAATGTTCGTCTCTGCCACATATTCCCATGTGCAGTGTGAGTAAAAACCAAACAGTATTTAATAATACCTCTGGACTAGAGTCTCTTAAAGCTCCCGAGGCCCACATTGAGTCAATGTTGCTGATTTCTAAAGCTTCAGCTGCTTTGCTTTTGTTTCCTTTTCTTTCTTTTTTCAGCATTTTTCAAGCTGACTTCAATTTTTCCCCTGAGAATGCAAATTTGGTGTCTCGGAGGATACTGTACAGCTTGTATAATTCTTGTGTCAAATGGCAGTCGAAACTTCTTTGAAATGAAGTGAGAGTATCTGGCTTGTACGGTGTATTATCACTCTTCCTCACTTTACAGAAAAAATGTAATAACCTGTCTAAATCAGTTGGGCGTATTTCTCTATATTCTGTACTCTCTAACCGACTCGCACCAAGTATACCACTTCCTCCTCAAACCTGATATTGTCTTCTTTTTTGGATTTATAATTGTTTTTTTGTTTTTTTTGGTCAACAAGTTCTTGGTCATTTAAACACACAGAATTCAGTGATTCCTGAGTTAGCACCAACCCTGTCTTTAGTGAGTCCCCGTTCGTGTTCAAATTTTGTTTCGATCATTGTAAGGACCGATTATTGTAAGGACTTATCATTGAAAAAACCCAGTAATGAAAGCCATGTGTTTGATTAGTCTCGCGCGCCAAACCCTTTACCCAACCGCTCCGATCGGGAGGCCGCGCCAGACTAGTGTTTGATGAGAAAGTTTAGTAATTCAGTGAAATGTTTCAAAATGATGTTGCTAAGAATTAGTTAGTGCATGCGTACATTTTAAATAGGTTATACTTTTGAATACCGTGAAAATCACTCATCTGTCGGAGTATTGGCATGAGCGCCAATACTACCGACGGACACGTGATATTTCACGGTGTTCAATGTATAACCTACACTTATACTACTAGTGGTGTGCTTGAGCACAAAATGGCGAGCGAGCCTTCAACTACACTATTGTTAAATTTGATTTTAACAACTAACTCTCAAGCTATTAAAATAAAGTCGAGTTTTTAAATTACGTATGAGGAAAAGTGGTTTCAATGTCATAGTAACCGCTCCCCCAACAGTTTGAATTGAAAAAGAAGCAACAAAATCAAATCACTTTATTTAAAATTTTCTTTGTGATATTCTTAATAGTTTCACACAACTGAACATACCTAGCAAGACTTACCTTCGTGGTTCGTCTAGTGGACAATGCATTTTTAAGTAAATACTGTTGCGTAGGGCTTATAACTGTGACAAATAGCGCATTAACTTACCACCGCCACTAACTCAAATAGAAATGGAGCTCCCAGAAGATTTCGAGTTTTAACTGCACCCGCAAAAGAATTCAAAGCCGTAAACAATTCAATTTCTAAGGTGATACGGGTAATGGTCGCTAAACCGGAGGATTCTGTTTAGTGAAGTTTGGGACGGGGTCGAACGCGGTGCGAACACAAAAATATGGAGGGGTCAAAGTATAAAATGACATACATACGTCCATATATAAATAAACAAACATCCCCGATTTTCGATTGTGTTACCCCTGTAAGTGTCTCGCTCGCTACGCTCGCTCGCCAATTAATTGTATATTTTAATATTACTAGTGATGTGCTCTAATAGCACAAAATAGCGAAGCGAGCGATGCATGTTCCCTGTAATGGCAGCTATTCCATGCATGCTTGGTGTGGCTACAAACTACTGTCAGATTCTTTACTTTGCTACCTGTTTCTGTTTCGTTTTAGCTCTCCTCCTCCTTGCCCTGTCTTTTCCATTTCTTATCGCTCTCCTTACTAATTTTTCTTCAGGAGTTTCTAACGCCCTCAAAGCTTTTGACCAAGCGTTTCTAACGTTGAGTCTACTGGGCATCGCTAATTCGTACGGCGGATAAACAAAACAAAATGTTGCTAAGAAGGTTACCGGCCCGTGCAAGAGCGTAGGAGAAAAGGTACACAGGTACGCCCACGCGAGAACAAAAACAATTTCTAGACCTAACTAGTGATGTGCTTCAGCACAAATGGGGAGCGAGCCTAAAGACTATACTATTTTTATATGAATGATTTTGACTTCTAACACTGAAGCTACTGAAAATAAGGTCAAGTTTTTAAATTTAGCATACAGGGTAAAGGGATTTCAGTGCCATAGTAACAACTCTCTGCAACTGCTTGGAAGGAAAAAAAAAACAACAAAACAATACACGTTATTTTAAAGTTTTCTTTGTGATATTCTTTAGCTAAGTAGTGGTTGTAACACACAATGCTTTGACACAACTGGACATGCACCTACACAGACTTACCTTCGCAGTAGTATAGTGGACAATGTATTTTCAAGTAAATACTGTTGCGCACGGCTTTTAAGTTTTCATGTTTGAAATGCACCCGCAAAAGAATTCAAAACGGTAAACAATTCAATTTCTAGGGTGATACGGGTACTGATCGATAAACCAGAGGATTCTGTTTAGTGCAATTTGGGACGGGGTCGACCACATAACTAACATAAAAACGCGAGGGTCAAAGTACAAAATGACATACGTACGTCCATTATTGGCGAGCGAGCGTAGCGAGCGAGACACTTACAGGGGTAACACAATCGAAAATCGGGGATGTTTGTTTATTTGTTTATATATATGGACGTACGTATGTCATTTTGTACTTTGACCCTCCGTATTTTGTGTTCGCTCGCGTTCGACCCCGTCCCAAACTTCACTAAACAGAATCCTCCGGTTTAGGACATACCCGTATACCTTAGAAATTGAATTGTTTACGGCTGGAATTGTTTTGCGGGTGCAGTTAAAACTCAAAATCTTATGGGAGCTCCATTTCTATTCGAGTTAGTGGCGGTGGTAAGTTAAGCGCGCTATTTGTCACAGTTATAAGCCAATAAACAAGTATTACTTAAAAAGGCACTGTCCACTAGACGAACCACGAAGGTAAGTCTTGCGTAGGTATGTTCAGTTGTGTGAAAGTATTGTGCGTTACAACTACTATTAAGAATATCACAAAGAAAATTTTAAATAACGTGATTTGATTTTGTTGCTTCTTTTTCAATTCAAACTGTTGCGGGAGCGGCTACTATGACATTGAAACCCCTTTACCTCATAGTAATGTAAAAACTCGACTTTATTTTAATAGCTTGAGTGTTAGTTGTTAAAATTAAATTTAACAATAGTGTAGTTTAAGGCTCGCTCGCCATTTGTGCTCAAGCACACCACTAGTATACAAACATCCCAGATTTTTTCATTTTTACCCCTGTAAGTGTCTAGCTCGCTACGCTCGCTCGCCGAATATATACTAGTGGTGCGCTCGAATAGCGCAAATGCATGGCGAGCGAGCAGACTCTTTTTACTGAAAAATAGGACAGAAATTACATCTAACTGTAGTGCACAGTGTAACCCTTTCCATTCTCAGTTAGCATCAGAGAATCTAAAGTCTCTGATCCCAGACTAAACTAACAGAATTACCTGAGTAAACTTCGAATGCAGTGGCAAAGAAGCGCAGCTTGACAAAGACTTCACAATTGTTTCAAGAAGAGAGTAGCTATAAACTTTTTGGTTGAAACAAAGTTGGGTAAGGCAGTGCAGCAGGATTCTCCGCGCGCTCTTTAATTGAAAAATACTGGAACTGTGCTCGAATAGCGCAAATGCATGGCGAGCGAACAGACTCTTTTTACAAAAAAATAGGACAGAAATTACATCTAACTGTAGTGCACAGTGTAACCCTTTCCATCATCAGAGAATCTAAAGTCTCTGATCCCAGACTAAACTAACAGAATTACCTGAATAAACTTCGAAAGCAGTGGCAAAGAAGCGCAGCTTGACGAAGACTTCACAATTGTTTCAAGAAGAGAGTAGCTATAAACTTTTTGGTTGAAACAAGGATTCACCGCACCAGTTAATTGAAAAATACTGGAACTGTGAACGCTTTACCTAACTTACGTAACTAGTGGTGTGCTTGAGCACAAATGGCAAGCGAGCCTGATAGTTAGGTAACATAAAATGTTACTATTTTTAGCTTACTTCATGCAAACACTACTAATGGTGTGCTTGAGCACAAATGGCGAGCGAGCCTTAAACTACACTATTGTTAAATGATTGATTTTAACAACTAACACTCAAGCTACTAAAATAAAGTCGAGTTTTTAAATTACGTATGCGGTAAAGGGGGTTCAATGCCATAGTAACCGCTCCCCGCAACTGTTTGAATTGAAAAAGAAGCAACAAAATCAAGTCACGTTATTTAAAGTTTTCTTTGTGACATTCTTAATAGTAATTGTAACGCACAATACTTTCACACAACTGAACATACCTACGCAAGACTTACCTTCGTGGTTCGTCTAGTGGACAATGAATTTACAAGTTAATGCTGTTGAGTAGGGCTTATAACTGTGACAAATAGCGACTAACTCGAATAGAAATGGAGCTCCCATAAGTTTTTGCGTTTTAACTGCACCCGCAAAAGAATTCAAAGCGGTAAACAATTCAATTTCTAAGGTGATACGGGTAATGGTCGCTAAATCGGAAGATTCTGTTTAGTGAAGTTTGGGACGGGGTCGAACGCGGAGCGAACACAAAAATACGGAGGGTCAAAGTACAAAATGACATACATACGTCCAAACATATATATAAATAAACTAGTGGTGTGCTTGAGCACAAATGGCGAGCGAGCCTGATAGTTAGGTAACATAAAATGTTACTATGTTTTAGCTTACTTCATGCAAACACTATAATAGCAGTTATGACATTTGATTTCAGCAAACAAATACAAAATCACTCTCTTACCTTATTAATGGTAACTTTTGTAGTATCAAACATCACAACCATTCTGATAATCTCAATCACCAGTAACTCTTGAACAAGCTCTCAGCTACGATAAAAAATAAACCAGTGTTATTATTATTAATTTTAGCCAACAAATATTATGGAATTACTACTTACATCATTCTTGAATATTGATAACTTCTGTAGTATCAAATTGAAGTTACTTTGACCATCTGAATTACCTTGAATTCTTGACAACAAGCTCTCACCTACAAAAACAAAAGACAATCAATTTTAGCACACAAATACAAAATTACTTTCTTACCTCATTTTCTTGAGCAGTGGTAACTTTTGTAGTACCAAATTTGAGCCAATATGACTATTTGAATTTACCAGTCACTGTTGACAAGCTCTTAGCTACAAAAAAGAAAGGCCAGAGTTAATTTTGCATATTTAGCTTACAAATATGGAATTACGTACTTACCTCAGCTTCCCTCGAGAAGTAGTAGCTTCCTTAGCATTAATACTACGGCATTCTGACTACCAACGGCTCTTGACAACCAACAACCGGCACTCCGTATCCCCCCATAAAACGGCGAAGTTTTGAAATTAAGTCTGGAAAAGGGTCTTCAATGCCATAGTAACCGGTCGGATCAACTTTTTGTTTCTTGAAAAGCAAGCATTTTCGCAGGAATTTTCTCACACTTTGGAGCTTAAGTATAAAGTAAGGCTTGCTTAATGCTGTAGTTTCAGAATAAACTGGGGTCAAGCCTAAAAAGCCGTAGAAAAAAGTTTCCCGCGCGCGCGTTTAAAGGGCATACGTACCATCCCACATACATATATACATATAACATATACCCGATTTTGCATTATCCACCCCTAATACTGTCTCGCTCGCTACGCTCGCTCGCCAACAAACATCCCCGATTTTCAATTGTGTTACCCCTGTAAGTGTCTCGCTCGCTACGCTCGCTCGCCAATTAGAAGCGCGGACGAAATATTTTGACGTACGTATACATACACTCAAACCTCTCTTATCCGGACAGTCTGGGACCAAGGGGTGTCCGTAACTAAGAAATGTCCGTAACTCAGAAATACTTAATTTATTCGGTGATGAACCGTGTATACAATTAATTATTTGATAATTGAATTAGTATATTACTTAAAATTAACAAAAACAACCTGTAAATACATGAATCAATTTATTAAAAATATGAAGTGATTTTAGTTTGCTTCATAGATTTCAAGCTACGCTGAGCTGCATCGTCTCTCCAACTTTTTACCAGCATAAGATTTGCAGGGTGTGTGTTGCCTTTGGACTCCAACCACTCCAAAGCAGTATTGAAAGCAGCACAAGCTTGCGATGGAGTAACTGCATTTGAAGAAGCTTCATCTTCATTTTTGGACTCAGATTCTTCTCTCTTGCAAAACATCTTCTACAATTTCTTCATCGTTCATGTCCAAATATCATTCCCTGTAGATTTTGGACACCAAACTGTCCAGACACTGCCTCACTGACTTCCCTTTCTTAACTTCTGATATTATCTCCAGCTTTCTTTCTAGAGTTAAAACGCTACGCTTGCGTTTAGTTACCGTGACCTTGCCTCCACCACCGCTGGTCGTTGAGTTCTTAGAAGAACTAGCAGGCGCACTGCCTTTCAAAGAGTTTTGAGAAGAACTAGCAGCGACGCCGCCGGTCAAGGAGTTCTGAGAAGAACTAGCGGTAGACGCACTAACTGCCCGTTGATTTCCCTGCTCCATCTCCGAACACTACGCTACGATCAAATACACTCGAAGTGCCACACGCGAAATATTTTCCCGATTTTATTCGTTTAATTTGGTAGCTTTTCGACTACACCGACGATCCGTACGCAGTCAATAATTTTAGTTGGTGTCCGGTAGACAGAGGTGTCCGTAACTTAGACGAACGGATAAGAGAGGTTCGAGTGTACATATAATTATTGGCGAGCGAGCGTAGCTAGCGAGACACTTACAGGGGTAAAAATGAAAAAATCGGGGATGTTTGTTGGCGAGCGAGTGAAGCGAGCGAGACGAGCCATCCCGCAGTTCTTATCAAAGAATTCTTCTGATTGGTCCCCTAGCCCTAGCCCTAGCCCTTGCGCGGCGCTATAATTGGTCACGCGCGGCGCTATAATTGGTCACATGATTTGATTAACCAATGAAATGAGTTTTTTGATAAGAACTGCGGGACTGTAGAGCGAGACACTATCAGGGGTAACTCAATCGAGATTTCGCTATATTTTTATGGGATACGTGAGACCTCAGTTTTCGCCCGCGCTTTCAAAAAACTCATTTCATTGGTTAATCAAATCATGTGACCAATTATAGCGCCGCGCGCCCTGTGGTGCAACTTACCTTTATCGCGGGACAGAGGATGAGGGTTGGGACCACCGTTAGGGTCATATGGGTCTGGGTTTTGCTAACAGCTATACAAAGAAACACCAGGGCAGGCTATGTTCAGGAGGCTAAGGTTAGGGCTGGGGCATGTAAGGGTATTATTAATAGCTAGTACTGGATGGTTGGAGGCTGGGACCCAGGAGGCTAAGGGTTAGGGCCAGGGCAGGTAAGGGTTTAACTATATATAACTAATTGTATAATGGGCGTTCTGACCAGGGCAGGCTAGGTCAGAGTTTTACTATATGTAATACGGGGTGATTGGGATCAGGGCAGGCTAGGTGTTAGGGTTTGGGCCAGGGTATGTTTGAGACTTTGCAAGGAAACAGATTTTGTCTTTGGATGTTATTGGAAATTAAGGTTACAATGAATGGAAACATATGAATTGGAGAGGAAAACATTTCAAAAACATAAATTTCGTTACAGATCTACTTAACTACACAAAATAAAACATGACAACATCACAAAAACGAAACAAATGTTTATAATAAGTTTTAAGACGATTGATAAATAAACCTGTGCAAATAGTCTCTAGCGATAATTTCATTATCCTTCTTAGTCTTCAGCATGGAATTGAATTGCTTGTCCACTATCACCCTATTATGCCAGTAGTCCATAAGTCTGTTGTAAGAAAAATAATGAAAAAAAGAACTTGCTGATAAGATTCAGTTACTTAAAATAAATGAGGTTACTACTTGCCATTGAATAAGTACTTGTTTTTTTAATAAAGATATTGTATTTTCATTCAGATACTTAAGATGCTATCCTTAGATGTGACTACAGCATGCCATCTAGGTAAATGCATTGCTATTAGAACTAGTGAAGCTGTACCACTAGTTAATGAATCTTTGAACGATGAAAATAAATTTTCTGGAACTTCAATTGAAAGGGCACTAAGAATATCAAACTTAGGAAAACGGTCTAAACAGCGATTTCTGAAGGCAAATGCAAAAGAGAATGTCATATTGCAAAGCAAAAGGGGAGCTGGAGGAAATACAACACCATACAAATGCATCATTATAAAGCAAAGTGAAATTTCACAAGAAGTGATGGAATTGCTACTATAGGTAAATAAAGGAGAAATGTATAAAGTTATAATGACTTATTTATATTATAGGAGTTCTGAATGACTCATATATACAGGATGAACTAGACCATATAGGTGATATTGGAAGAACTGCCGGTTAAGTTTATATGCATCTTGTATAATTTTGATATTTCTTTAATTCAAATATTAGAAGTTGTCAGTGAATCAGCTGAACCAGATAGATCTCAGGAAGGCACCACTGTAGATGCAGTGAGTGAAGGTTAGCTGATTGTATTTGTAGTAGCAAGCATGAATAACTTTTTGTTGATATTAATACTAGGGATTCCTGTTCAGCTAAGTAGCCAAATTCAGAAAGAATGCACAGCAGATAGCGAAGGTTTGTTGATTATAGTTGTAGCTAAACATTTTGTATAAATTTTTCTGATCTTTTTAATATCAGTACTCATTCATGAATCAATTGAATCATAGGGAAAACAAATAAAGGAGATAATATAGAAGATTTAATAAGTGAAGGTATGTGAATCATTGTTTGTGTTCAAATATGATATGAAACATCTTCAATGTTCAGCTACAGAAATGGATCTACCAGAAGAATGTCCAGTTCTTGAACCATGGTCTACAACAGTATCTGAAGGTATAAGCTAATTAAAGTTGATAAAGGTAGCTATAATATTTTATAACAATTTTGTTGTAGATATACCAGAGTTAAATTCAGTTGCAATAAATCCAGGTAAGAATTATTAACTGTGTTTGCAAAAATTACATATTGCTGTTTTTAGATGTTCCTGCAAGCAAAAGGCCAAAGTTATGCTGACCACTGTGATCATATAATTTAGCACTTAATTTTGACTCAGATTGCACCATGCAATACCACATATATTAAATATTTAACAATTAATTTAAAAATATTGTCTGGCAAAATTTTTTTTTAAAAATCGTGAGAACAAAAAAAATTGAATAAAGAAATTTAGAGAAACTCAAAACAAAAAAAGAATGGGTACTTGCATACTTTACTAAAATATGTAGCCTCTGTAGCCCATGTAGCCATTGTAGCCCTTGTAGCCCATATGTAGCCCTTGCAGCCTCTGTAGCCCATGTAGCCTCTGTAGCCCTTGTAGCCTCTGTAGCCCTTGTAGCCCTTGTAGCCTCTGTAGCCCTTGTAGCCTCTGTAGCCCATGTAGCCTCTGTAGCCTCTGTAGCCCTTGTAGCCTCTGTAGCCCTAGTAGCCTCTGTAGCCTCTGTAGCCCATGTAGCCTCTGTAGCCTCTGTAGCCCATGTAGCCCTTGTAGCCTCTGTAGCCCATGTAGCCCTGTAGCCCTTGTAGCCTCTGTAGCCCTTGTAGCCTCTGTAGCCCATGTAGCCCTTGTAGCCTTTGTAGCCCATGTAGCCTCTGTAGCCGCTGTAGCCCATGTAGCCCTGTAGCCCATGTAGCCTCTGTAGCCCATGTAGCCTCTGTAGCCCATGTAGCCCTTGTAGACTCTGTAGCCCTTGTAGCCTCTGTAGCCCATGTAGCCTCTGTAGCCCTTGTAGTTCTTGTAGCCTCTGTAGCCCTTGTAGCCTCTGTAGCCCATGTAGCCCTTGCCTCTGTAGCCCTTGTAGTCTCTGTAGCCCTTGTAGCCTCTGTAGCCCCCTCTGTAGCCTCTGTAGCCCTTGTAGCCTCTGTAGCCCTTGTAGCCTCTGTAGTGTAGCCTCTGTAGCCCATGTAGCCTGTAGCCTCTGTAGCCCTTGTAGCCTCTGTAGCCCTTGTAGCCATGTAGCCTTGTAGCCCTTGTAGCCTCTGTAGCCCTTGTAGCCTCTGTAGCCCTTTCTAGCCTCTGTAGCCCTGTAGCCTGTAGCCTCTGTAGCCCTTGTAGCCTCTGTAGCCCTTGTAGCCTTGTAGCCCTTGTAGCCTCTGTAGCCTCTGTAGCCCTCCTTGTAGCCTCTGTAGCCCCTCTGCCCTTGTAGCCTCTGTAGCCTCTGTAGCCCATGTAGCCTCTGTAGCCTTGTAGCCTCTGTAGCCCTAGTAGCCTCTGTAGCCCATGTAGCCTGTAGCCCTTGTAGCCTTGTAGCCTCTGTAGCCCTTGTAGCCTCTGTAGCCTCTGTAGCCCTAGTAGCCTCTGTAGCCTCTGTAGCCCTTGTAGCCTCTGTAGCCTCTGTAGCCCTAGCCTCTGTAGCCCTTGTAGCCTCTGTAGCCCATGTAGCCCTTGTAGCCTCTGTAGCCCTTGTAGCCTCTGTAGCCCATGTAGCCTCTGTAGCCCTTGTAGCTCGTAGCCCTTGTAACTCTGTAGCCCTTGTAGCCTCTGTAGCCTTTGTAGCTTGTAGCCTAGCCTCTGTAGCCTCTCTGTAGCCCTTGTAGTAGCTCTGTAGCCTGTAGCTGTAGCCTTGAGCCCTTGTAGCCCTTGTAGCCTCTGTAGCCTGTAGCCTTGTAGCCTCTGTAGCTGTAGTAGCCTCTGTAGCCCTTGTAGCCTCTGTAGCCCCTTGTAGCCCTCTGTAGCCCTCTAGTAGCCCTTGTAGCCTCTGTAGAGCCTCTGTAGCCTCTGTAGTAGCCTCTATAGCCTACTGCCTGTAGCCTGTAGCCCAGCCCTTGTAGCCCTTGTAGTAGCCCATGTAGCCTCCATGTAGCCCATGTAGCCCTTGTAGCACATGTAGCCCTCTGTAGCCCATGTGTAGCCCATGTAGCCTCATGTAGCCCTTGTAGCCTCTGTAGCCCTTGTAGCCTGTAGCCCTGTAGCCCATGTAGCCTCTGTAGCCCTTGTAGCCTAGCCCTTGTAGCCTATTGTAGCCTCATGTAGCCTCTGTAGCCCTTGTAGCCCTTGTAGCCTCTGTAGCCCTTGTAGCCGTTGTAGCCTCTGTAGCCCTTGTAGCCTCTGTAGCCCTTGTAGCCTCTGTAGCCCTTGTAGCCTCTGTAGCCCTTGTAGCCTCTGTAGCCCTTGTAGCCTCTGTAACCTCTGTAGCCCTTGTAGCCTCTGTAGCCTCTGTAGCCTCTGTAGCCCTTGTAGCCTCTGTAGCCCTTGTAGCCTCTGTAGCCCTTGTAGCCTCTGTAGCCTCTGTAGCCCTTGTAGCCTCTGTAGCCTCTGTAGCCCTTGTAGCCTCTGTAGCCCTTGTAGCCTCTGTAGCCCTTGTAGCTAATATTTTAATATAATATAAGCAGTAAAAAGTAAAGAAATATCACGTGAACCAACCAATGAAAACCTAGCTTTGATAGACATTCACATGACCTAAAAGTAAGGTTTTGACCAATCAGAAGAATTCTTTGATAAGAACTGCGGGATGGCTCAGAATCCTTAGTGGCGGTGGTAAGTCAATGCGCTCTTTGTAACGGTTATAAGCCGTGCGCAACTGCATTTACTTGAAAATACATTGTCCACTAGACTACTGCGAAGGTAAGTCTGTGTAGGTGCATGTCCAGTTGTGTCAAAGCATTGTGTGTTACAACCACTACTTAGCTAAAGAATATCACAAAGAAAACTTTAAAATAACGTGTATTGTTTTGTTGTTGTTGTTTTCCTTCCAAGCAGTTGCAGAGAGTTGTTACTATGGCACTGAAATTCCTTTACCAAGTATGCTAAATTTAAAAACTGGACCTTATTTTCAGTAGCTTCAGTGTTAGAAGTCAAAATCATTCATATAAAAATAGTATAGTCTTTAGCTCGCTCGCATTTGTGCTCAAGCACATCACTAGTATAATTGGCGAGCGAGCGTAGCGAGCGAGACACTTACAGGGGTAACACAATCGAAAATCGGGGATGTTTATTGGCGAGCGAGCGAAGCGAGCGAGACACTCTCAGGGGTAACACAATCGAGATTTCGCTATATTTATTTATTTATCTGTTTATGGGGTACGTGAGACCTCTGTTTTCGCACGCGCTTCTAATTACGTAAGTTAGGTAAAGAGTTCACAGTTCCAGTATTTTTTCAATTAACGAGCTCTGAGAATCCTTAGTGGCGGTGGTAAGTCAATGCTCTCTTTGTCATGGCTATAAGCCGTGCGCAACAGTATTTACTTGAAAATACATTGTCCACTAGACTACTGCGAAGGTAAGTCTGTGTAGGTGCATGTCCAGCTGTGTCAAAGCATTGTGTGTTACAACCACTACTTAGCTAAAGAATATCACAAAGAAAACTTTTAAATAACGTGTATTGTTTTGTTGTTGTTTTTTTTCCTTCAATCCAAGCAGTTGCAGAGTTGTCACTATGGCACTGAAATTCATTTACCAAGTATGCGAAATTTAAAAACTGGACCTTATTTTCAGTAGCTTCAGTGTTAGAAGTCAAAATCATTCATATAAAAACAGTATAGTCTTTAGGCTCGCTCGCCATTTGTGCTCAAGCACATCACTAGTTTATTTATTTATTTATTTATTCAGCGAAGCGAGCAAAGCGAGCGGAGCTGACTCTCTAATGAGTTCGCGATATATATATATATATTTAGGTCTAGAAATTGTTTTTGTTCTTGCGTGGGCGTACGTGTGTACCCTTTCTCCTACGCGCTTGCGCGGGCCGGGTAACCATCTTAGCAACATTTTGTTTTGTTTACCCGCCGTACGCAGTAGCGATGCCCAGTAGACAAAACGTTAGAAACGCTCGGTCAAGAGCTTTGAGGGCGTTAGAAACTCCAGAAGAAAAAATAGTAAGGAGAGAGGGCAAGGAGGAGGAGAGCTAAAACGAAACAGAAACAGGCAGCAAAGTAAAGAATTTTTCTTTTTGAAAAGCCATTAAATGTTCCTAATTTATTTATTAGACTATTCCTGAGGATTACTGTACCAATCAACTTTATACAGCTGTAGACTCAACTACTCTTGAAGACACTGAAAATGCAGCCACACCATCTGAACAAGAAGCTAATATCCCCACTACTTTTTGTACTGCAAGAGGTAGGAAAAGGCATCTATCAGAGGACATCCATTCATTCCTTCATAACGTGTATGGAGAAGTTTCCAGGCACCAAAATAAAATTTAAGTCATTGGAATGTTGTCGTTGTAGCCAGGATAAACATATCCCTAAGCTCTATTCAGCTCAAAATAACATTCCTGGAAACATTCCTCCACAATTGCAGGTTAAATTTAATGTAAAACTATAAAAATTAACCTAAGTCTAAGATATACATCCATTTAACATACTCTGCTCTCCCTCTGAATATGTTATAGTACCCAAACAAACTCTTTATTTTTATTAAACCACAAAGTTTACATCAGCTATAACTGTAATGATGTATGACATTTTTAATTAAATAGCTGTATATTCTGTCTAAAACACCAGCCAATAACTTTGCTGGTAACATAATTCATTATTCTTATATTGTGGTATAGAATAGAAGCACCAATGAATCTATATGAAACAACAGACAGACATAACATTAACAACATCAAAATAAATAATTGTATATCTATAGCTGCAATTACAGGGAACCTGCATCGCTCGCTTCGCTATTTTGCGCTATTCGAGCGCACCACTAGTTTGTATATATATTTGGACGTACGTATGTCATTTTGTACTTTGACCCTCGCGTTTTTGTGTTAGTTTATGTGGTCGACCCGGTCCCAAATTGCACTAAACAGAATCCTCTGGTTTATCGATCAGTACCCGTATCACCCTAGAAATTGAATTGTTTACCGTTTTGAATTCTTTTGCGGGTGCAGTTAAAACTTGAAAACTTAAAGGACTTCCATTTCTATTCGAGTTAGTGGCGGTGGTAAGTCAACGCGCTCTTTGTCATGGTTATAAGCCGTGCGCAACAGTATTTACTTGAAAATACATTGTCCACTTACTGCGAAGGTAAGTCTGTGTACCGTTTTGAATTCTTTTGCGGGTGCAGTTAAAACTTGACAACTTAAGGGACTTCCATTTCTATTCGAGTTAGTGGCGGTGGTAAGTCAATGCGCTCTTTGTCATGGTTATAAGCCGTGCACAACAGTATTTACCTGAAAATACATTGTCCACTAGACTACTGCGAAGATAAGTCTGTGTAGGTGCATGTCCAGTTGTGTCAAAGCATTGTGTGTTACAACCACTACTTAGCTAAACAATGTCACAAAGAAAAAAACTTTTAAATAACGTGTACTGTTTTGTTGTTGTTTTTTACCTTCAATTCAAGCAGTTGCAGAGAGTTGTTACTATGGCACTGAAATCCCTTTACCGTGTATGCTAAATTTAAAAACTGGACCTTATTTTCAGTAGCTTCAGTGTTAGAAGTCAAAATCATTCATATATAAATAGTATAGTCTTTAGGCTCGCTCGCCATTTGTGCTCAAGCACATCACTAGTTTATTTATTTATTTGTATATATGTATGGACGTATGTATGTCATTTTGTACTTTGACCCTCGCGTTTTTGTGTTAGTTATGTGGTCGACCCCGTCCCAAATTGCACTAAACAGAATCCTCTGGTTTATCGATCAGTACCCGTATCACCCTAGAAATTGAATTGTTTACCGTTTTGAATTCTTTTGCGGGTGCAGTTAAAACTTGAAAACTTAAGGGTCGAGTTAGTGGTGGTGGTAGTCAATGGCTCTTTGTCATGGTTATAAGCCGTACGCAACAGTATTTACTTGAAAATACATGCCCACTAGACTACTGCGAAGGTAAGTCTGTGTAGGTGCATGTCCAGTTGTGTTAAAGCATTGTGTGTTACAACCACTACTTAGCTAAAGAATATCACAAAGAAAACTTTTAAATAACGTGTATTATTTTGTTGTTTTTTCCTTCAATCCAAGCAGTTGCAGAGTTGTTACTATGGCACTGAAATTCCTTTACCAAGTATGCGAAATTTAAAAACTGGACCTTATTTTCAGTAGCTTCAGTGTTAGAAGTCAAAATCATTCATATAAAAATAGTATAGTCTTTAGGCTCGCTCGCCATTTGTGCTCAAGCACATCACTAGTATATCTGAAATCTCAATTGAACACGACTGAGAGTCAGCTTCGCTCGCTCGCTGAATTATATATCGCGAACTCATTAGAGAGTCAGCTCCGCTCGCTTCGCTGAATTATCATCATCATTATTGTCACTATCAAGTACCCCGCCACATAATGGCGCTTGACGTATTGCGAAGTAAGAATGCAGTAGCACACGTTATCTTGCTCAGTTATCATTCTCTACCACTGGTTAAGGTTACATAAGTTTCCCTTTCCTGCTCTCTTTTTCTAAACTATCTGAGCTTTTCTTATATCCCACCTCTCCTTTCTTCAGCTCTTCTTCTTGAGTCATGGAGTCCCCTTTTCCTTTGTCTATCTCTCCTGCTTCTGAATTTCTATCCTACTTTTAAAACTTTTTTCTTCTATTTCGTAATTTCGCCTTTCTTTTGAAAACTAACCCCCTCCTTTACTCTGTCCGCCCGGGTGCGCTTGAATTAAATCAAAATTTGAATTATAGGGGCATGGCGGATTCCAATCCTGTGGTTGATATTGACACCGATAAGGATGTACTTTGTTGTTGTTGTTGTTTTTACTGAGTCTCATTGTTGAAAAATTTGAGACAACACAAATTAACCAAAACTACATAGCTAAGTCAATTGATAACTAAAACTACTCATAATATTGAAGAAAAACTAGCTAAAAATTAGCTAAATCTTCAAGGGAAAAAACTAATACTAAGCATTTAAGATACTTTTTAGTCCTGGAATCTCTCAACCAAACCACACAAATAGCATTATTGGATGATGACTAGATTATACCGGAATTAAAAGGGAGATGCTTCAGTTTGGATAGACATGAAGGCATTTACTGTTCCGGTTATCCTCCACAAGGACACTAACATTAACACTTTTAGCTCACGCGTACTAGCTAGCTAACTCGTCGATCGTCGATCTATCACTTTGTTTTTGTATTTAAACTTTAGCTATTTTCATTTCACTTAGTTACGGAATTTGTTGACTCTGTTACTGTTCCTGCTGTTGTTCAGAACTCAATATTTCCATCTTTGATATACCACCTGTTGGTCATCACACCAATCTTCCTACTTGGTAGTAAGGTGTATTTTACTGTATTATTCATAGCTTACTTATCTTATCTAATAAGAAATTTGAGTCTCAGGTTTGTCTTAGTCTGGGTCAAGACAACCCTTTATTCAGAAGGTCCAGTCAGTGGGAGAGCTAGTTGAGATTTACGACCTCTGTCTCTACTCTCCAACGAAGCTTCCAACGAATTAACGAATTGATTTAGCTCAACTGGAATTCTGACGGCAACACTCGCTAGTGGGTCTTG